>Ga0209022_1000946_pt1 | contig 32598 bp, 30 predicted proteins | sample PinacodermPK_FD_187300 | JGI IMG/M metagenome (GOLD analysis project Ga0209022, IMG submission 187300) | Host-associated microbial community of the marine sponge Aplysina aerophoba from Gulf of Piran - sponge pinacoderm, lysed by proteinase... | ecosystem: Host-associated > Porifera > Sponge >...
GGGTGCAGAGCGAGTGGGTGACCCCTTCCAGCGCGTCCGACAGCGGATGGGCGAAGTCGTACATGGGGTAGATGGGCCAGGCGTCGCCGGTGTGGTGGTGGGTGACGTGACGGATGCGGTAGATCACCGGGTCGCGCATCTTCATGTTGGGCGAGGCCATGTCGATCCTGGCGCGCAGCACGTGGGTGCCGTCGGGGAACTCGCCGTTGCGCATGCGCGTGAAGAGATCGAGGTTTTCATCCCCCGAGCGGCCGCGGTAGGGACTCTCCCGGCCCGGCTCCGTTACCGTGCCCCGGGTCTCGCGGATCGCGGCTTCGCTCAGGCTGCACACGTAGGCGCCGCCGCGCGCGATGAGCTGCACGGCGAAGCGGTACAGCTCCTCGAAGTAGTCGGAGGCGTTGTACAGGCCCTCGCCCCAATCGAATCCCAGCCAGCGTATGTTGTCCTTGATGGCCTCGACGAAGAGCGTGTCTTCCTTGGCCGGGTCGGTGTCGTCGAAACGCAGGTTGCAGCGCCCGCCGAACTCCTGCGCGACGCCGAAGTTCAGGCAGATGGACTTGGCGTGGCCGATGTGGAGGAAGCCGTTGGGCTCGGGTGGAAAGCGCGTCACCACGCCGCCGGGGTGCTTGCCGTGGGCCAGATCGTCCCGGACGATGGTGCGTATGAAGTCCAGCGGAGGCTCGCGCCGGTCGGCGCTGTCGTTCTGTGTTTTCTTGTTCATGGGCGGACCCGGAGATCTTCGAGGGTGCCGGGAGCCAATGCGGCAATGGCGTTCCGTGAAGGTGCCCCTCGTTCGATTCCATTCCCGGACAGGCTCACAGTCTACCTGATCCGGCCGCGTGCATGAAGCCGCCAAGTGGCCCATACCGTTCGCCGCGGCTTCAGGGTATAGATTTCCTATCTGACAAGGAGGTGCGTGATGGCGCTACTCGACCACGTGGGTGTCAAGGTCACCGACCTCGACCGCTCCATCCGGTTCTACAGCGATCTTTTTGGTTTCGAGATGGTGGACCGCCGCATGCTCGGCAGCAGCAGCGTGGAGGCGGCCGCCATGGAGGTGGGCGGAAGCATCATCTTCCTGCTGCACGAAGCCTCGTTCCAGTCTCGCGGCTCGGAGGAGCACGGCGGCGTGGACCACTTCTGCCTGACCTTCACCGACGCCGAGTTCCGGGAGATCCTGGAGCGCATCAAGGCCATGGGGGTGAGGCTGGAGGGTGGCGTAGTGCCGAGAACCGGCGCCACCGGACGCAGCGATTCGCAGTACATTCTTGACCCCGACGGCAACCAGATCGAGGTCAAGACGGGACTCACCTGACAAGCGGGCTAGGGAAGCCATGGGCCGTCTCCGCTCCGTGATCCACGCCGTGTCGAACTCATCACGCAAGGACCCTTCGAATCGTCATTCCCGCGGAAGCGGGGATCCAGGGGTGGTCTTCTCCTCCCGTCATCCCCGGGCTTGACCCGGGGATCCAGGGGTGGAGGCTTCTCCTCCCGTCATCCCCGGGCTTGACCCGGGGATCCAGGGGGGAGGCTTCTCCTCGCGTCATCCCCGGGCTTGACCCGGGGATCCAGGGGTGGGGGCGTGGGGTGGGGTCACGCGTGCAACCGGTCCTTGCCCGCGACGGTGGTGCGGCGCAAGAGTCGGCGCTCCTCGTCCGGGTAGAACGTGCGCGCGTGGATAGAGCAGAAGTTGTCCCACATCAGCAGGTCGCCCACCTCCCACACGTGCTCGTACCGGAAGCTCGGGTCCTCCGTGATATCGAACAGCTCGCCGAGGATGGCGTCGCTCTCCGCCCGTTCCATCCCCTCGATGCGCACCGACATCATGCGGTTCACGTAGAGCGCCCGGCGGCCCGTCACGGGGTGGGTGATGAAGATGGGCTGCACGTAGTAGCGGGCGTCGTTCAGGTCGATGTCCGCGTCCACCGTGTGCCGCTGGTAGTCGTAGACCTGCAGCACCTGGCATCCCTCCAGCTTCGTCTTGAGGTCGGCCGGGACATTGTCGTAGGCGGCGCACTGGTTCGTTACCATGGTATGGCCGCCGTGGGTCGACACCTCGATGCCGTACAGGATGGTGACGTGGTCCGGTATCTCGTGGAACGCGGTGTCCTGGTGGAACCCCATCTCCCTGTCACCGTTGGCGGAGGCGCCCGCGAGCGGTTTGCCGTCCTCCTTGATGTTGCTCACCACCATCACCGGCGTGGTGTAGATGTCGTCCGCCGACTTCCGCAGGCGCGGCCCGATGGTGCGCTTGCCGATGTCGCCGAAGGTGGTGGTGAAGCGGTTTTGCTGCTCCACCGTGAGATTCTGGCCGCGGAAGAGCAGGGCGATGTTGTCGTAGAACGCGTCGAGGATGCCGTCCCGGTCCTTTGCGTCCAGCGGCTCGCTCACGTCCAGTCCCAGCACCTCCACGCCCAAAGCTGGTGAAAGCGGTCTTGTGGTCAGGCTCATGTCATTGCCTCCAAATCGGATACGTCGTTCCCGCACCTTCCGTCATTCCCGCGAAACAGGCTGTGTCAAAACACCATTCAAGAGAGGCAACTACCCCCTGAATCGTCATTCCCGCCCCCGATCGGGGTCGAGGGCAAGCTTTCGCAGGAATGACATTCGCGGGAATGTCATTCAGTAGCGGCGCGCGGCTACGCGTGCACCGGTTCCTTGCCCGCTACCGTGCACCGCCGCAGGATGCGCGCCTCCTCGACGGGGAAGTCGGTGCGCGCGTGGATGGAGCAGCGGTTGTCCCACATGAGCAGGTCGCCCACGCGCCACTGGTGGTCGTAGACGATACGGTCGTCCTCGGAGATGTCGAAAAGCTGGTCCAGGATGGCGTCGCTCTCGGCCCGGTCCATGCCTTCGATCTGGGCGGTCATGGTGCGGTTCACGTACAGCGCCTTCCTGCCGGTGACCGGATGGCGCACGAAGATGGGCTGTGAGTGGCTGCGGGCGCCGGTCAGGTCCACGTTGGGGTCGATGCGGTAGCGGTTGTAGTCATACACCTGGAAGACGGTTCGTCCCTCCAGCCGTTCGCGCAGCTCGCGCGGGATGTTGTCGTAGGCCCGGTACATGTTGGCGACGCGGGTCAACCCGCCTTGGCTCGTGACCTCCATCCCGTACAGCATGGTGACGATGTTGGGCACCGGGTAGAAGCAGGTGTCGTGGTGGAACCACATCTCGCCGTCGCCGAAGGAGGCGGTGTTGCCCGTGGGCCCGTCGTCGCTCCGGTTGGTCACCATCATCACCGGGCTGGCATAGGTGTCCTTCGGAGACTTGACGAAACGCGCCCCCACGGTGCGCTTGCCCAACTCGCCGAAGGTCGTGGCGAAGGCGGTCTGCTGGTCCTCGGTGAGGTCCTGCCCTCGGAACAGCAGGAGCACGTGCTCGTGGAACGCGTCCAGGATCGCTTCGCGGGCTTCCTGGTCCAGCGGCTCACGCAGGTCCAGTCCTTCGATCTCGGCGCCGATGGCGGCGCAAACGGGCTTGACGGTCAGGCTCATGGCATTCACCTCCGGAAACTTGGCGGATTCAGGCTTCTGTCCGTGCCGCGGCCCCTCACCGCAGCTCTTCGGGGAGGATGCGGCCGTTATCGACGATCATCTCCCCGTCGAGATGGAACGCGGCCCGGCGCAGGATCAGGTCCTCGTGGGCCAGCGTGGTGTTCTTGCCGCCCAGGGCGTAGTTGGCGCCGAAGGCGATCTGTACGTTGCCGTAGGTCGAGCGGGCGTCCCGGGCGCCTTCTTCGGTGCCGCGTTGAGCCACCTCCACCCAACGGGCGCGGGCGTCCGTGCCCCAGCCGATGTGCGAGATGATGAAGGCCTGGGGGTCTCCCGATTGCTCCAGGTGCTCTCTCAACAGCAGGGCGTCGACGCCGCCGTCCACCTCCGTGATGCGGCCGTCGCGCACGTCGATGCGCACCGGGTCCTGGACGTAGCGGCCGAGCATCACCAACAGGTCGCCGGGATCCATGATCAGCGTGCCGTTGGCGCTGTCCTCCAGCGGTGCGCAGTACAGGAACCCCGAGGGCCAACTGTCCCACCGACCCGGAATGTCGCTGATGCCGTACTGGGTGACGCCGCGCCGGCCGTCCTTGCGCATGGAGAGGTCCGTGCCGGTCTTCGTGGTGACGCGTATCTCGCCGGCCTGCTCGAGTAGTTGGGCGCCCTTCAGGGTCCGCTGCCGCACCCCTTCGTCCGGAAAGCAGCGCCGTAGCTGGTCTTCGGTGCCGCGCACCTGGAGCACCCGGGTGCCCCCCGAAAGCACGTCCGCGAGACCCTTGCCATAGAGATAGAGGACACCAGCGGTGGTCAGGTCCACCACCAGGTGCGCCGTCTTGAGGATCTCCAGCACCGGAGCCACGTTGGTGTCGTTGCCCGTGGTGCCCGGCAACAGCGGGATCTTGATCTCGAAGGCGCTGGCGGCCACTTCCTTGGCCCCCGCCAGGAAGGCCGCGGCGTAGTTGGAGTTGGTCCGGGTGTCGGTGAAGACGACGATCGTTTCGTCGGACGTGGCCTTGCACAGCGTCAGCTCGCGCAGGACCATGCCGTAGAGGTCGCCGGCGATGGCGCCGGTGGTGGGGAATCGTACCGTCATGGGCAATACCGCTGCACGGAATGGCTCTGTGCGCGACTCTATGCCCATGCGCGTGGGAGTGTCAAGTTGCCGGTTGAGGGTCCCGGCGGAAAGGGATACGCTGGCCCGCGCAGGAGGGCTTTGTCATACAAAGGTGGTTTGCGGGTGGCAGTCCGGCACGGAACCGCCGATGGAAAACCGAGTGGAGGTAGCATCCATGCAATGGCTCGAGAACGAGGTGGCCGTCGTGACCGGATCCGGATCGGGGATCGGCAAGGCGGTGGTGACGCGTTTCGTGGAGGAAGGCGCGAAGGTGGTGGCCTTCGATCTTTCGGCGCAGCGGCTGGCCGGCCTCAAGGAGGAGGTGGGCGACGGCGTGGCCGTGGTTTCCGGCGACGTGCGCAGCCTGGAGGACAACCGGCGCGCGGTGGCAACCGCCGTGTCGGAGTTCGGCAAGCTTACGGTGTTCGTGGGCAACGCCGGCATCCACGACGCCAGGCGGCCGCTGGCGGAGCTCTCGGACGAAGAGCTGGAGAAGGGCTACGAGGAGGTCCTCGGGGTAAACGTCAAGGGCTACCTGCTGGGCGCCAAGGCGGCCATCCCGGAGTTGATGAAGACCCGCGGGAACATGGTGTTCACGCTCTCGACGTCGTCCTTCTACGTGAGCGGCGGCACCCTGTACGTGGCCTCCAAGCACGCCGCGCTGGGAATAGTGCGGCAGTTGGCCAACGAGCTGGCGCCCACCGTCCGGGTGAACGGCGTGGCCCCGTCGGGCACGGCCACCGGCCTGCGCGCGGCGCCGTCCCTCGCCGCCGGCGCCGGCGGCGACGATGTCTTCGGCGCGCCGCGGCCGCAGGCTGGGATGGGCAGGAACCTCCTCGACGTCGCGGTGGTCCCGGAGGACCACGCCGCCGCCTACGTGATGCTGGCCTCGTCCCAGTCCCGCATCATGACCGGCGAGGTGATCCACACCGACGCCGGCCGCGGGGTGACGTCGGTGCTGGCGCCGCTGAGTACGACCTAGTCCCCGTATTCGTCATTCCCGCGAAAGCGGGAATCCAGGGGTTGGGCGGGGTGAAGCGACGTGTTTCCTCGCCCCACCACCCCTGGATTCCCGCTTTCGCGGGAATGACGATCCGGGGGCGTGACAATTCAAACAGTCTTCTGCGGCGCAGGCTCCTAGAAGAGTCCCGCCAGGATGGTTTCCGGCCAGGGCACGTGGAGGATGTGCTCGAAGACGCCGTAGACGAAGGCCCAGGCCACGGCGGCCAGGAGGCAGGCGAGGAACCAGCTTGCGCCGTAGGTCTTGGCGTAGCTGACGACGAACAGCGGCACGGCGGTGGGGAACCCGATGACCCGAATAGCCGCATAGAAGCCCAGGATCCAGCCCCAGATTTCGAAGTTGCCCCATCGGCTCCCCGACTGCAGGGACGGGGCGTCGAAGTGAATACCCTCCGCTTGCGGTTCGCCGGGACGCGAGCGCAGGTCCATGATGAGCTGGACCGCGGCCAGACAAACGCCGATGCCGCCCAGCAGGAAGATGATGATGGAGGCCCGCAGCTCGTCCCAGCCGTGCGCCACGCGGAGCGCCCACAGCAGCACCAGCCCGATCACCACGGCGAAGAGAGCGCCCTCGTAGTGTAAGCGCCGGTCCTTGTTCATGTCTTGTTCTCGCCGGGTCCGGCGGCGCGCTGTTGGCGCTCCCGCCGTGCCTTGAGCATGGGGTAGCAGAGTGACGCCGCCACCAGGAGCAGCAGGATGATCACCGCCGGGCGCAACAGCCATTCGAATCCGTAGCGGGTGTAGGAAAGCCACAGGTAGGTTTCCATCTTGGTGCCGAGCACCACCCCCAGCAGCAGCGGCGGCCGCGGCCAGCCGTGTCGCCGCATCATGAAGCCCAGCAGCGAGAACACCAGCAACGCCCGCAGGTCGTTGACGCTGAAGTTGGCGGCGAAGGCGCCGATGAAGACGAACACCGCCACCAGCGGCACGATGCTGTGGAAGGGCATGAAGCATGCCCGCGCCATGGGCTTGGCGAGGAGCCCGCACAGCGCCACGGCGAGGACGTTGCCGATCACCAGCGTCCAGATCACCGCGAAAGTGAGGTCGAGCTGGGTGGTCAGCATGTCCGGTCCGGGCTTGATGCCCACCGCCACGAAGGCGGTGAGGATCAGCGCCGTGGAGGTGCTTCCCGGGATGCCGAAGGCCAGGGTGGGGATGTAGCCGCCGCCCTCCTTGGCGTTGTTGGAGGCCTCCGGCGCAATCACCCCGCGGATGTCGCCCTTGCCGAAGCCCTCGGTGTTCCTCTCGGTCTGCACGGCGTGGGCGTAGGCGAACCAGTCGGCCACGGAGCTGCCCAGGCCCGGCAGGAACCCCACCCACGCGCCGATGGCGGACGAGCGCACCATCAGCCACCAGTGGCGGAAGACGTCCTTGATCCCATCGAGGAAGCCGCTGCCGAGTTCTTCGTGCTCGGCGATGCTGGTCTTCCGGCTCGCCAGGTCGATGATCTCGGGTATGCCGAACAGGCCCAGGGCGACGATGATGAGGCTGATGCCGTCCCAGAGATAGTCGTAGTCGAAGTCGAAGCGCGGTATGCCCGATTTGACGTCCATGCCGATGGTGGCGACGAGCACCCCGATGATGCCGGCGATGATGCCCTTGACGGGGGCGTTGCCGCTCAGCACGGCCACCATGGTCAGGCCCCACAGCGTCAGCACGAAGAACTCCGGCGAGCCGAAGGTGAGGACCAGGGGCCGCAGCACCGGCAGGGAGGCCACCAGCACGAAGGCCCCCACGAAGCCACCCAGCAGCGACGCGGCGAAGGACGCGCTCAGCGCCCGGGCGGCCTGGCCCTGCTTGGCCAGGGGATAGCCGTCGAGGATGGTGGCCTGGGAGCCGGAGCTCCCGGGTATGGAGATGAGGATGGAGGGGAAGGCGCTGGCGGTGTTGCCCACGGCGTCCAGGCCCACCAGCAGCGCGATGACCGGATAGGGATCCTTCATGGTCATCACGAAGGGGAGCATGATGGCCAGGGTGGTGGGGCCGCCGATACCCGGCAGGAACCCCACCAAGCTTCCGATCAGCACTCCCAGGGCCATCATGCCCAGGGAGTGCAGAGTCAGAATGCCGAGCAGGCCGTCAACGGCGGCTTCAAGCATGGATTGAGGGAGGCCGGCCGGTAAGGCTCAGCGGAACGCTATTTCTTTTTCTTCTTGCCCGTGGGCAGGCCGTGCTCCTCGCGGATCTTGAAGAGGAAGTCCTTCACTTCCTGGGAAGCGTCGGTGGATTCCAAGACCAGCTTGGCCGTGGCCGCGCCGTCCCGGGTTCTCCAGGCCTCGCCGAAGAACTTGGTGGCCTCCGTCTGGAACTTGGCGTCCTTCACCATATCGGCCCAGGCCCCGTGCAGCGTCTTCATGACGCTTGCCGGCGTTCCCTTGGGGGCGTGCAGAAACTTGTCCACGTCGGAGGGTCCGGCCCACACCTTGAAGGCCTGCCAGGCCACGCCCGAGGGCTTCTTGTCACCGAGTATTTCCTCGAAAGTGGGTATGTCGGGGAAGTCCTTGCGGCGCTTGTCCGTCAGCAACACGAGGGGGTCCACCACGCCGTCCCTCTGGAGGTCCCGGATGAGCTTGGCGTTGCCGGTGCCCCACATCTCGATCTCGCCTTGCCGCAAGGCCAGCACCATCTCGCCGGTACCCGCGTAGCCGAAGATCCAGCGGTTGTTCCAGTCGAGGTACTTGGCCCCCCACACGGTCATGGCCACCCAGGTGCGGATACCGTCCGAATCGCCCACCACCACGGGCTTGGCCTTGGGATCGGTGAGACGCTTGCGCGCGTCCTTGCGCACCATGAGGATGCTGCCGCCCCGCATGATGGAGCCGATGTACGAGTACTCCCTGGGATTGAACTTGACCCGCTTGCCGCCGCGCACGTAGGTGCTGAGGGCCGACGAGGAGTCCTGCAGCAGGGTCAATCCGTCCGGTTTGGCCCGGCGCGTGTAGTAGTTGTTGACCACGGTGCCGCCGCCGCCGGGCATGTTCTGCACGATGGTCTTGGGGTTGCCGGGTATGAACTTCGGCAGGAAACGTGAAACGAGCCGCGCCGTGGCGTCGGTGCCGCCGCCGGGACTGGAAGAGACCAGGACCGTGACGGTCTTGCCCGCGTAGTAATCGTCCGCCGCCATGGCGGCGGCAGCGCACAGCACGACCCCTGCAAACACGGACGCGAGAACGGTCGCGCGATATCCACCTGTAGCCATTGTTGTATTCCTCCTTTGCTGGCTCGCCTTGGATATTATGGTTGGCCCCGCACTGTCAAACCGGCGAAGCCGTCACATGGCCACGCCGGCCTGGTCCATGCCCTCCTGGCGGTGGAGCCCGAAGGCTTCCAGCACCGGGATGTCGTGCATGGAAAAGAGCAGCGCCTCCTCGCCGGCCGAGCGGTTGGCGTGCTCGTGCCAGCTCCACAGCGGCACGATGAAGGTGTCTCCCTGGCTCCACTCCAGCGTCTCGCCGTTGATCACGGTGGCGCCGCTACCCCGGAACGCGTGGTAGATGCTGGTGCTGTTGTGGCGGTGCGCGCGGGTGCGCTCGCCTGGGCGCAGCATCTGCGCCCAGCAAGACAGGGTCGGCAGCGTCCGGCCGCCGGTGAGCGGGTTGACGTATTCGAGGGCGACGCCGTCGTAGGGATCGGCCGGCGTCTCGGCCAGCGCCTGGAGCGCGCGGTAGGTGTCTTGCCAGCGGTAGTGGAGCGGCATCGGCGCCGGCTGCTCGCCGGAGCGCACCGGGCGGGTCATGCCGAAATGGGACGGTTCCTGTACGCTCGCATGGGTGGCCTGTTTCTCCTCCGAATAAGGCTCGTACGAGATCACCTGCAACGACTGGATCAGCGGCACGTCGAGACCGTCGAGCCAGACCATGGGCTCGCTGCCCTCGTGGCCGTGGTCGTGCCAGGTCCACTGGGGCGTGAGGATCAGGTCGCCCGCGGCCATGGGAAGTTTCTCGCCGTTGACCACCGTATAGGCGCCTTCGCCCTTCACGATGAAGCGAATGGCGGCCATGGTGTGGCGATGGGCCGGGGCCACCTCGCCGGGCTGGATCAACTGGCAGGCCAGCAGCATGGTGTGGCTGGTCATCTCGATGTGCCGCATCCCGGGGTTGACCAGGCGGATTGTGCGGCGCTCGGTGCGTCCCTTTTCGATGCCGATGCGGTCACGGGTCCGGAGGAGACTGTCGTAGACGTCGTTCCACTTCCACAGATGGGGCACCACTTTCGTCTTGGGGTCGGGTGTGCGCTCGTGCCGGTCGAGTTTCCACAGCCCCGAGAGCCAGCGGTCGGCCAGCAAGTTGTCCAGATCCGTCAAATCCTGCGTTTCGGTCTTCATCGGGTGCCCTCGATGTGCACGCGCGTTCAGCGTAGCTCGTAGCCCATCTCGTAGTGGATGTAGATGCCGTCGAAGAAGAACCAGCGCATCTTCGCGCTTTCCCGCGCGTAGTCGATGGCCATTTGCTGGAGCTCGGGCGTGGTGCAGTACCGTTCGAGGATCTCGAAGCCCCGGCCGCCGTGCTCCGTGTCCACCTCGGCATGGAGCCAGAAGTGCTCGATGTCCGCTTCGTCGAAGCGGTAGATCTCGCGCAGGGCGGGCAGCACCTTGCTGTAGAGCATGGGGGACTGGGACTCGGTGCCGACATTGGTGGCGGCCACGCTGGCGATGAAGGACTCGTCCCGGCACACGCGGTTGAACCAGGTTGCCCAGGCCTCGGTGGTGGGCAGGCCCCGGCCGCGCTTGGCCGCTTCGGCATCGCCGCCGTTGGCGGTGGCGAACCGCAGGATGATGTCCAGGTGCGGCCGTTCGGGGTCGCTCTCCTCCAGGTAGTTGCCCAGCAGCAGCCGTTGCACCGCGAGCGGCGTGTTGGCCGCCTTGTACAGCTCGCCGCGGTAGATGTTGCTGATCCAGTGGTACTGCTCGATGGCCCAACCCGCCATGGCGTTGCGGCTGAGCTCTCCCGCCGCCCACTTTTCGGTGAGCGGGTGGTTGGCGCAATGCCGTTCCAGCACCGCGGCTTCAAGCCGTTCGCGTAGCGAGTTTGCCATGTGTGACTCCCTCCCGACTTGCGTGTCCGCGCCCCATGCACCGGCCACGGCAGGCCGGGCGATATCAGCACGCCCCGGCCGGGGCTGTCAAGCGCGGCGCCGCGGATGCAGCGGGTTAGGATCATTCCCTCCGCGGTAGTCGATCCCGCTTCACCACTACCCGCTGGTGGCGTCCTTCGCCGATCATCTCCCGTTCGTTGTGCGCCTCCACGGTAAAGGTGAGCCTCCGTCCTTCGACCTCCACGAGCTTGGCCGCGGTGCGGACGGTCTCGCCGATCCTGGTCCCGGCGATGTGGGAGATCTCAACGCGGACGCCCAGCGACACCTCGTCGTCGTCGAGGAACGGGGCGACGGCCTCCACGCAGGCGCGCTCCATGTGCCCCACCATGGCCGGCGTCGAGTACACCACGAAGCCCTCGTCGGCGATGTGCGCCGCCGCCATGGCCTGGGTCGTTTCGATGATCCATTCTCCTTCGAGTCCTACCTCGAGCTGCTCCTTCATCCGACCTCCACGATGCAGGTATCAGGAAAAAGACAAACGGTGCGGTGGAACAAGGCCGATGGTGCGCGCCTGTTGCCTATTCGCCATTCCTTACTATTATACTGGGACCATTGTGGCATAGTTTCGGTGGAGCATGGAAAGGAAGGTGTCCTGAATCATGAGTGCGGCATTGCAGGGGACCATGGCGCTGGATCTCAGCGGCCACGTGGCCGGGCCGTTCGCCGGGAGTCTCTTGGGCGATCTCGGGTGCGACGTGATCAAGGTGGAGTTGCCGGACGGGGGTGACACGCACCGCGGACGGAATCCGCTGTACGAGGGCTACGGCCCCAGCTTCCGGGCGCTCAACCGCAACAAGCGGAGCCTGACCCTGGACCTGCGGAAACCCCAGGGCAAGGAGATCCTGCTCAAGCTGCTGGAGAAGGCGGATGTCCTGCTGGAGAACTTCCGGCCGGAGACGCGCGTGAAGCTGGGGCTCGACTACGAGCGCCTGTCCAGGCTCAACCCGAGGCTGGTCCACTGCTCCATCACCGGGTACGGACAGGAGGGGCCCTACCGCGACAAGCCCGGCTTCGACACCATCGGCCAGGCCCTGAGCGGCATGCTGAGCCTCATGACCGATTTCGACAAGCCCAAGGTGGTGGGGGTCTCGGTCACCGACCATTCCACCGGCGTGTTCGCCGCCTACGGCATCCTGGCGGCGCTGATGGCGCGCCACCATACCGGCCGCGGCCAGTTCGTGGACGCGTCGCTGCTGCGCATCAGCCTGGCGTTCATCGAGTCCCACATGGCCGACTACCTGAACGGCGGCGAGGCCATCACCCGGGAGAATTTCCCGCGGGGGCGTATCTATTGTTTCGTTCCCAGCGACAAGAAGGCCCTGGTGATCCACCTCTCCGGACACCAGAAGGCCTGGGAAGGCTTGGTGACCGCCGTGGGACGCCGGGACCTGCTGGACGAGCCTCGCTTCGCCACGCGAAAGGACCGCTGGGAGAATCACTACGACATCGTTCCCATCCTGCAGGCGGAGTTCGAGAAGAAGCCGCGAGATCACTGGCTCGAGGCGCTGGACGCGGTGAGTGTGCCCAATGCGCCGATCTACAAGATCGACGAGGTACTGGACGACCCGCAGGTGAAGGACCTGGGCCTGCCGCAGGAGATCCGGCATCCCAAGATGGGGTCGAGCAACCTCATCGGCAACGCCATCCAGTTGTCCGACACGCCCACGCGTTTTCACCGGGCCGCGCCGCTGCTGGGCGAGAACACCGAGGAGATCCTGCGCGAGTTGGGCTACGACGAGGAGGCCCTGGCGGAGCTGCGCGAGGGCGGCGTCACTTCATAAGGGGGAGTCCATGACCAGCAGCGAGTTCGTTCAGGAGTTGCGGGACAAGGTCCGGGCCTTCTGCGCCACGTTGGACGATCGGCCGCCGGCGTACAGCTACGTTCCCCTGACGACCGACGAGGAGCGCGTCCGGGTCATGAAGAGCCGGCTGTGGAACGAGCTTCGGGCCGCCGATCTCTTCGGCGGCTGGCTCAAGACCACCCCGGAGATCGAGGTCAAGACCATGATGGCGCGGTCCGCCCACGAGGAGATGGTGCACGCCGGGCTCCTGTCCGCGCGCATCCGGGAGCTGGGGGCGGATCCCTTCGACTACCGCCCGCTGCCGGCGCAGATGTCCATGTTCAACGCCATGGAGGGACTTCCGGACAGTTGCCAGCGGCTGGCGGGCTTCTCCATGGGCGGCGAAGGAATAGCCAACTACCTCATCGAGAAGTGTCTGGCCGCGCCCTCGGTCCCCGACTGGATCAAGGCCCCGTACAAGCGCATCCTGGCCGACGAGGAGGGTCACGGCACCGGTCCCGAGGGAATACTGGAATGCTACGCCACCACCGCGGAGGTCCAGGACGCCGTGCGCCGGGCCGTGGCCATGCGGCTGGTGCTGATGCGGGAGTACCTGGCGAGCCTGGACCGATGGGCCATGAACGAGTCGGAATGGTGAGTGGCGGTCAATCCGGGGGGCCGGCTCCGGGGAATTTCGCGCGGCCTCGAATCTTGACGGCTCAAGACCGGTAATGCTAGACGCTAGGGTAAGTGCGCGAAAATTTGAAACGTTCGCAAGGGGGTAAACAAATGGCCGACAACGGAACACTGGCGGGCTGCGAAGTCATTATTTCGTCCGACTCCCACGTCATGGAGCCGTCGGACGCTCTGGTGGAAAGGGCGCCCAAGTCTTTCAAGGACCAGGTGCCCCGCTTTCCGCAACTGAAGTTGGGGGAGAGCTTCCAGACGCAGCCGGGGGGATCGGACCCCAACAAGCGTATCACCGAGATGGAAACCGACGGCGTGAGCGCGGAGGTCCTTTTCCCGACCTATCTGCTGCCGCACTTCGCCATGGACGACGCCAAGCTGCAGGAAGTGTCGTTCCGCGCCTACAACGACTGGGTCATGGATTACTGCTCGGTGGCGCCGAACCGGCTGGTGGGCGTGGCCGCCATCTCCATGTACGACATCGACCACGCGGTGGCGGAGCTCGAACGCGCCGCCAAGGCGGGGCTCAAGGGCTCGCTCATCTGGCAGGCGCCGCACGCGGACCTGCCGTTCCGCTCCGACCACTACGAGAAGTTCTGGGCGGCGTCCGCGGACCTCGAACTGCCGGTGCACCTGCACATCCTCACCGGCCACGGCTACCACAAGCAGACGGTGTTCGGGAACAAGCGCATCGGCGTCGAGCCCTACCGCGGCAGCGTCAACCTGAAGCTCCAGGAGATCATCAACGCGGTCTTCGACTTCATCTTCTACGGCATCATGGAGCGCCATCCCAAGCTCAAGTTCGTGTGCGTCGAGAACGAGATCGGCTGGATGCCGTTCATGCTGCAGCAATGGGACTACTACTGGAACCGCTTCAAGGGGGAGAACCCGATTTCCATCACCAAGAACCCGAGCGAGTATTTCGTCGACCAGTTCTACGGCACGTTCTTCCGCGACACGGTCGCCGGGCACAACTTCGAGTGGTGGGGCCAGGACAACTGCATGTGGTCCAACGACTACCCGCACGCCAACTCCACGTGGCCGGAGTCGAAGCGCTACATCGACCGCGACCTCGGCCACCTGCCGTCGGACATCCGGAAGAAGCTGGTCTACACCAACGTCAGGAACCTCTACCAGCTCGACATTCCTCATCCCGTACAGTAACGCGAAAGCCGCCCTCCGCGAGGGCGGCTTTTCTTTTCCATCGGGGACGAGCGCGGCGTGGCCGGCAGGCCGCGCGCGTGCGCTTCCCGCAAGCAAGGGGCAAGCTCATGGCAAGGAACGGCTTCAAGGTATTCGATAGCGACATGCACATCATGGAACCAACGGACCTGTGGTCTCGGTACATGCCGCCGGAGTTTCAGGCACAGGCTCCGCTGGGACGGACGTCCGAGAACGTTCGGGACTTGGGGCTAAGCTTCCCCGACAAGGCGGCTGAAGTGCGCCGCACCGGCACGGAGGAGCATCGCGGCCGCAACTACGAGAAGAACCAGAACACCTACCGCGACCACTCTGGGAGGGGCTGGACCGGTGAGGTGCAGCTCGAGGCCATGGACGTGGAGGGCATCGACGCCGCGGTGCTGTTTCCGACCAGGGGCCTCCATGTGCTCACCTTTCCGGGACACACGCCGCAATTCGCCGCGGCTCTTGCGCGGGCCTACAACGACTGGCTCCACGACTTTTGCCGCGCCGATCCGAACCGGCTGTTCGGCGCCGGCATGATCTCGGTCTACGACATCAACGACGCGGTGGAGGAGACCCGCCGGGTGGTGGGCGAGTACGGCTTCCGCACGGTCTTCCTGAGGTCCAACGTCGTCAACGGCAAACCCCTGCACGACCCGTACTACGAGCCCCTGTGGAATACCCTGGAGGAGTTGGCCCTCCCCATCGGGTTCCACGAAGCCACGACTTCCCGCGCGGCCCAGGCCGGCGAGCAGTTCGAGCCCAACTTCGGCCTGAGGCGCGTCTATTCCCAGCCCTTGGAGCAGATGATGGGGCTCGGGAGCTTTGTTGGCGGCGGCGTGCTCGCGCGTCATCCCAGGCTTCGGGTGGCATTCCTGGAAGCCAACTGTTCGTGGCTGCCGTGGCTTCTCTGGCGCTTCGACGAGGGTTTCGAGCGGGAGGGCGACGTTTACATGCCCGATCTGGACCGGAAACCCAGCGACTACTTCAAGGACCAATGCTGGATTTCCATCGAGCCGGACGAGACCCCGGCGCGGTTCACCATCGAGGAGTTCGGCTACGACCAACTCGTCTTCTCCACCGACTACCCTCATGGCGACTCCAAGTATCCTCACGCGGTGGAAGGGTTCCTGGAGCTCGACCTGTCCGACGAGGCGAAGCGCAAGATCCTGTGGGACAACTGTGCGCGGTTTTACGGTTTTGACTAATCAAGTCGAATAAACGGACTACCCGATCCGAAGGAGGGCGCGATGGCGAGACCCGAAGAGGCGGCACAGCCGGAATGCATCCAGGGCGTGGTCAACTACCTCAACAAGGATACCGAAGCCCCCGCGAGCTACGGCGGCATGAGCCAGAAGGAGGCGGACCGCAAGCGCAGGGGCAAATACGAGAGCCATACGGTCACGATCCACAATGCGCGGCTCCTGGCCGCCGAGCTTTCGCTGGAGCGCGAGGGCTTCGTGTTCGTGCGCCACGACACGCAAATGAAGGACTTCTATGACCAGGAGGAGCTGCGCTCGGTCTACTACAAGGAGACCGAGGATCTGGTGAAGAAGACCTCCGGGGCGAAGCGCGTGGTGGTGTTCGACCACACGCTGCGCTCGGGCGACGAGGCCACGCGGGAGGCGAAGCAGGTGGGCGGCCCGGTGCGCGGCGCCCACAACGACTACACGGACTGGTCGGGGCCGCAGCGGGTGCGCGACCTCCTGCCGGACGAGGCCGAGGAGTTGCTCAAGGGGCGGTTCGCCGTGGTGCAGACCTGGCGCCCCATCAACCGGCCGGTGATACGGGATCCGCTGGCCATCTGCGACGCACGCAGCACCGGCATGGAGGGGGCCATACCCACCGCGCGCATCTACCCGGACCGGCGCGGCGAGACGCTCCACTACACCTTCAATCCCGACCATTACTGGTACTACTTCCCGCACATGGAGCGGCACGAAGCGGTGGTGTTCAAGACCTTCGAGTCCGAGAAGGACGGGCGCGCGCGCTGGACCCTGCACTCGGCCTTCGACGACCCGGACACGCCGTCCGATGCCCCGCCCCGCGAGAGCATCGAGATGCGCACCCTGGCGTTCTTCTAGCGTAACCCCGAAACCGTCATTCCGGGCTTGACCCGGAATCCAGGGGAGGAGGCGGGGCATTCCCGCCCGATGGGCATGTTTAGCAGGAGATCCACATGAGCAACTTCGACGTCGTGGAAACCACCATCGAGGCCGTCCACAAGGCCTACGAGTCGGGGCAGTTGACCCCGCGCGAACTGGTGCAGGCGTACATCGACCGCATCGAAGCGTACGACAAGAACGGCCCGGCCCTGAACTGCGTCATCACGGTCAACCCCAACGCCCTGGAGGAGGCCGACCGGCTCGGCGCCGCGCCCCGCGGCGGCCCGCTGCACGGCATTCCCGTCATCTTCAAGGACCAGGGGGACGCCAAGGGCATGCCCACCACCCTGGGCAGCGTCCTGTTCAAGGACTACTACCCCGACCGCGACTGCTTCGTGGTGGAGCAGCTCAAGAAGGCCGGCGCCATCATCCTGGCCAAGGCCACCCTGGGCGAACTGGGGGGCGGGGACACCCACGGCTCGCTCTTCGGCTCCAGCCGCAATCCCTACGACATCGAGCGCACGGTGGGCGGCTCCTCCGGCGGCTCGGGCGGTGCCGTGGCCGCCAACTTCTCCACCGTGGCCGTGGGCCAGGAAGGCTACGCCTCCATCCGCCGGCCGTCCACCTGGAACTGCGTCGCGGGCATGCGCCCCACGCCCGGGCTGGTGAGCCGGGGCGGCGTCTACGACGGCTGGCCCGACATGACCGGTTCCCTGGGCCCCATGGCGCGCACGGTCACCGACATGGCCAAGCTGTTGGACGTGATGGTGGGCTACGACCCCGACGACCCGGTGACCGCTCGCGGCGTCGGCCACGTCCCTCCGAGCTACACCGATTTCCTCGACGCCAAGGGACTCGGCGGCGCCCGCCTGGGAATTCTCCGGGAGCCCATGGGATACACCTCGGAGCCCGACACCGACGATTTCCGCCAGATCACCGAGGTCTTCGACAAGGCGGTGGCGGACCTCAAGGCCGCCGGAGCCGAGGTGGTGGACCCGGTGGAGATACCGCAGCTCAACGAGCTCCTGGCACAGCGGTCGTGGAACCCCAACAACGCCGACGAGGCGTTCAGGCTGTACTACGGCAGAAGCGCGAAGCGGCCGTTCGAATCGCGCCAGGAGGCCATGGCGTCGCCGGAGTTCGCCAAGGTCCACTACAACGCCCAGAACCGCTGGAAGGCGCCCCTGGACGCCGACAAGCACTACCAGTACCTGCTGGCGCGCGAGAAGCTCATGGGCAACCTGTTGAAGGTCATGGCCGACCACCGGCTCGACGCCATCGTGCACAAGTCGGTGGAACACCAGCCCACGGTCATCCGCGACGGCATTCAGCCGCCCTGGGTCAACATGCGCGGGGTGCCCCACATCAACACGTTCCTGATTTTCGTTTCGTCGGTAGTGGCTCCCGGAGGGTTCACCCGGGACGGCCTGCCGGGAGGCATCACCTTCCTGGGAAGGCCCTACGACGACGCGCGCATGATCCAGTTCGCCTACGCCTACGAGCAGGCCACGCACCACCGCAAGCCCCCGGCCACCACGCCGGCGCTGTGAGTCGTGTCGGAGAGGATCGAGCATGCCCCGCATACCGGAGCTGACCGAACGGGAGGCCATACCCGAAGACCAGCGCCACCACTATGACTCCATCATGGCGAGCCGGAAGCGCATCGGAGCGCCCTATGCCAACCTGCTCCATTGCCCGGACCTGGCGGCACGCACCGCGCACTTGGTGGGGTACTCGCTCTTCACCTCGGACTTCCCCCGCAAGGAGAAGGAACTGGTCATCTGCACGGTGGCCCGGGAGATGGACTGCGTGTACGAATGGGCCGCCCACTCCGGCCACGCCCTGGACGCGGGTGTGCGCGAGGAGGCGGTGGCGGCCATCCGTGACCGCAAGGCGCCCGAAGGGCTGAACGAGGACGAGGCCCCGTTCGTCCGGTACGTGCAGGAGCTGTTGCGGCCGCCGCACCGTGTCACCGAAGCCACCTTCGCGGCCTTGCGGGAGCGCCTCGGGGACCAACGGCTGGCGGAACTGACCGGCATCGTCGGCGGCTACGTCGGCCTGGCGTGCTCGCTCAACGCGTTTCGGATCGGCGCGCCCGAGGGCATGCCGGTGCTGCCCACGGGGTGAACGGCATGGCCAAGGCTTTGCGCGAGTCCGCGCTCGACACCGCGGTGGCGAGCGGCATCCCGGTGCTGGACCTGGCCGATTACCTCGCCGGTGTTCCCGGCGCGTTGACGCCCTTGGCCGCCGAACTGCGCCACGCCCTGGAGCGCGTGGGCTTCTACTACATCCACGGACACGGGGTGCCGCGGCGGCTCATCGACTCCGTGTTCACCGAATGCGCGCGCTTCCACGCGCAACCGCCGGACCGGAAAATGGCCGTTCGCGGCAACGAGCACAACGTGGGTTACATGCCGCTCAACGGCTACGTGTCCCGCAGCTCGCGCGTGGAGACGGCCACGCGTCCCAATTTCGTCGAGGCGTTCTTCCTCAAGCGCGATCTGCCCCTGGATCATCCGGACGTGGTGGCGGGGGTGCGCTACCGTTGCGCCAACCCGTGGCCCGACGCGCGGGTCCTGCCCGGCTTCCGGGAAACGGTGGTGGCGTATCTCGACGCCATGGAGGCGCTGTGCAAGCGCATGCTGCCGGTCTACGCCACGGCGCTGGAGCTGCCGCCGGACTACTTCGACGCAGCCTTCCGCGAGCCCCAGTACACCCTGCGGCTGTCCCACTACCCGCCCGAGGAGCAGGGTGACACCGACCAGTACGGCCTCGCGCCCCACACCGATTCGAGCTTCCTCACCATGCTGCCGCAGTCGGAGCTCCCCGGTCTGGCCATCGGCATGCCCTCGGGCGAGTGGGTGGAGGCGCCCGTCGTGCCCGGCACCTTCCTGGTCAACTCCGGGGACATGCTGCGCCGCTGGACCAACCACCGGTTCCTGTCCACGCCGCACCGGGTCATGAACCGCAACGCCGGCCGTGACCGCTACGCCATCCCGTTCTTCTTCGACGCCACCCACGACTTTCCCATGGCGTGTCTGCCTTCGTGTCACGGGCCGGGCGATCCGCCCCGTTATGAACCCATCACCTACGGCGAGTACATGCGCTGGTTCGCGCGCCAGTACGACCACGTGCGCGCCCGTGACAGCCACGAGCCCGCCGACCCCGGCGTGCCCACGGTCAGGTGATCCGAGCGGGAACGTGTAGTGGCGTCAATGTCAAGATTACATGTCAATTTGACAACACCTTCTGTGGATAAGGCCTGTGAATAATGCCCGGACGAGCAGAAAACCGCCCTATCCATCCGCGACCCAGCGGATTGCCCAATATCCGGGCAGCGGTTTTTTCCGGAATTTCAAGGAGTTGCGGAGAAAGGGCATCTTGGGCTTCCAACACGCGGACTCAATCCACTGCGCGAAGCGCGAACGGGTCGCCGGTAAGTGACTGATTTTCAACGGACATGAGCGGAAACGACAACCTCAAGGCGCTGCTACGGCCGCGATCCGTGGCGGTCGTGGGCGCGTCTCCCAAGGGGAGCACCGGTGGACGGATCCTGGGGAACCTGCTCGCGTCGGGCTTCCAGGGAGCGGTCTATCCGGTGAATCCCAACTACGGCGAGATCCGCGGCAAGGCGTGCTACGCGTCGGTGGCCGCGTTGCCGGAGACGCCGGACTGCGTGGTGGTGGCGCTGCCGGTTACGCGGGTGCTCGAAGTCATCGAGGAAGCGGTGAACGCGGGCGTACCCTCGGGCGTGGTCGTGGCCGAGGGCTTCGCGGACGGCGACACGGCGGCCGGACGGCGGCGCCAGGAGGAGCTTCAGCGTCTGGCGGCCGTTGGCGGGATGGCCGTGACCGGCCCCTGCTGCATGGGGCTGGCGAGCCTCAAGTACGGCTTCGCCAACTCCTATTTCTCCATCCCCGAGGACGCCGTGCCCGGCGGTGTCTCGCTCATCTCCCAGAGCGGCGGGCTGACCAACGCCGTCACCGAGTTGGGAGCGAGCCGGAACATCGGCTTCAACTACATCATCTCCAGCGGCAACGAGGCCGTGGTGGAGATGGCCGACTACATCGAGTACCTCGCCGACGATCCGGAGACGCAGGTGATCGCCTGCCTCATGGAGGGGGCCAAGGACGGCGCCAAGCTGCGGCGGGTGCTGGCGGCCGCCACCCGGAAGAAGCCCGTGGTGGTGCTGAAGCTCGGGCGCACCGAGTCCGGCCGGCGCGCCACCGTCGCCCACACAGGCACCCTGGCCGGGCGCCAGGAGGCCTACGCGGCCCTGTTCCGCGAGACCGGGGTGGCCCCGGTGGAAACCATCGACGAGCTGGTGGAGACCGCCGGCCTGTTCCTCCACGCGCGGTTGCCGGCGGGCGGCAAGGTCGTGTTCCTCACCATCTCCGGCGGAGCCACGGCGCTCATCAGCGACGTGAACGCGGCCGCGGGACTCCAGGTCCCGCCCTTGTCGGCGGCCCTCAACGGAAGGCTCCAGGAGATCCTCGGGGTGGAGGACCGCCCCTTCAGCAACCCCATCGACACCGTCGGCATGCCGCGCATCGAGCGCGGAGACAATCTCACGACGGTCCTCGACACGCTCCTGAACGACGACGGCGTCGATCTGGTCGGCATGGCCCTGAGCGCCAAGCGCACCACCGGCGCGGGCCAGCAGAAGCTGCTCGACCAGGCGGTGGCGTGCGCGACGAAGGCGGCGAAGCCGCTGTTCGTCCTGTCCCTCGCCTCCAACAGCCTCACCGGCGACTACCGGACGTTTTCCGCCGACACCGGCGTGCCCATCCTGGAGGACGTGGCCGGCGGCATGAAGGCGGTGCGCCGGCTGGTGGACTATGCGGCCCACCGCCGCCGGGTGAAGGGTCCGCGGACGCCCGCGACGTCGGTGGATTTCGAGGCACCCGAGCGCGCCGGTGCGCTGACCGAATACGAAAGCAAGCGGATTCTGGCCGGTACCGGCATCGTCACGACGCGGGAAGAGCTCGCCGAGAACCCGGAGCAGGCGGTGGACATCGCCGCGCGCCTCGGCCTCCCGGTGGCGCTCAAGGTCCAGTCGCCGGACGTGCCCCACAAGTCGGATGCCGGCGGGGTCCATCTGGGAGCCGAGAGCGCGGAGGAGGTGGAGGCGGCCTATCTGCGCGTGATGCGGAACGTCAAGACGGCGCATCCGGAGTCGCGCGTTGACGGCGTGCTGGTGCAGGAAATGGTCACCGACGGCCTGGAGGTCATCGTCGGCATGGTGCATGACGTGCAGTTCGGTCCGTTGGTGCTGCTCGGTCTGGGCGGCGTCTACGTCGAGGTGTTCAAGGACGCCGCCTTCCGGCTCGCGCCCGTGGACGAGAACGACGTGCGCGAGATGATCACGGAGCTGCGCGGCGCCGCCCTGTTTCGCGGCATCCGCGGCGCCAAGCCGCGGGACGTGGACGCGCTGGTGCAGTGCGTGGTCCGTTTCGGTGACTTCGTCGCCCACAACGCCGGCCGCTTTACCGCCGTGGAGATGAACCCCGTGATGGTGCGCCCCGAGGGGAGCGGATTGGCGGTGGCGGACGCGCTCATCACGGTGTCTTCCGAACAGGTCGGCAACAAGGAGCTTCAATGACCTACGACAACATCCTCTATGACGTGACCGACCACGTGGCCACCATCACCATCAACCGCCCCGAGTCCATGAACGCCATCAGCTACAAGGCACGGGACGAGTTGCATGACGCGTGCGGCCGGGTGTCCGCGGACCCCGACGTGTGGGCGTGCATCATCACGGGAGCGGGGGAGCGCGCCTTCTCCACGGGGCTCGACTTGAAGGAACGGGCGCGGGAAGTGGACGACTCCACGTTCTTCGACAAGCGCCGGGCGCGCGGCCGGGCGGGCAATCAAGGCCAGAACATGGTGGTGGCCGCGATGGACAAGCCCACCATCGCCGCCATCCGCGGCTACGCCGTGGGCGGCGGCCTGGAGTTGGCGCTGGCCTGCGATATCCGCGTCGCCGCCGAGGACGCCAAGCTGGGCATGTTCGAGGTGCGCCGCGGCCGCCTCGGCGGCGGCGGCGGCACCCAGCGCCTGCCACGCCTCGTCGGCATGGCCAAGGCGTTGGAGCTGTCCCTCACCGGGGAGGCCGTGGACGCCCACGAGGCGTTCCGCATCGGGCTGGTGAACAAGGTGGCGCCGGTGGACGGCTACATGGACGTGGCGCGCGAGATCGCCCGCAAGATCTGCCTGGGCGCGCCGCTGTCGGTCATCGCCATCAAGGAGGCCATCACCAAGGGCATGCAGCTCTCGCTGGACCATGGCCTCAAGCTCGAGAGCGAGCTGGGTCTGGCGCTCTCCACCACCGACGACCAGAAGGAAGGCTCCCGCGCCTTCGCCGAGAAGCGCCCGGCGGTGTGGAAGGGCCGGTAGGCGGAAAACCGGGCGGGAAGGGCAGAGACAGAGGAGGAACCATGAGCACGAACCTGAGCGGCAAATACGCCATCGTCGGCGTCGGCCAGAGCCCCCTGGGCAAGGTGCCGGAGATGGGGCCCATCGGCCTCTTCGCGGTAGCGGCCAAGAACGCCATCGAGGACGCCGGCCTCAAGAAGGAGGACGTGGACGGCCTCATCACCCGTGGGCCGGACGACGTCTACTGCCACCACCAGAAGGTGGGCGAGGCGCTCGGCCTCAACGTCACCTACAGCACCTCCACCGCCAACGGCGGCGCGAGCCAGACCATGGCCGTGGCCATGGCGTGCATGGCCATCGAGGCGGGCGTCTGCAACACCGTGGTGGTGGGCTACGGCCGCGACACCTGGTCGCGCACGCACCGCACCGCCGAGGCCAAGCAGGCGGTGGCCTCCCGGCCCCGGACCTACTCGGAGTTCGGCTCGGAGTTCGGCCAGTTCGGCGCGCCCGTGAACTACGCCGTGGCGGCGCGGCGCCACATGGAGCGCTTCGGCACCACCAAGGCGCAGTTGGGCGCCATCGCGGTGGCGTTCCGGAACCATGCGCGCAAGAACCCGCACGCCTTCATGCAGAAGCCGCTGACGCTGGAGGAGTACCTGAGCGCCCGGCTCATCGTCGACCCGCTGTGCCTGTACGACTGCAGCGTGTTCATCGACGGCGCCGGCGCGGTGGTGGTGACCAGCGCGGAGCGCGCGCGGGACCTCAGGCAGCCGCCGGCGTATGTCCTGGGCTTCGGCTTCGGCAACCGCCTGAGCGGCTGGTACGCCGACGACAACATGATCACCACCGGCGCCAAGGAGGCCGGGGAGGCGGCCTATGGGATGGCGGGCATCGGCCCCAAGGACGTGGACACCGCCCAGATCTACGACTGCTTCACCCACATGGTGCTGCTGCAGCTCGAGGACTACGGCTTCTGCGCCAAGGGCGAGGGCGGGCCGTTCGTCGGCTCCGGGGCGCTGGAAGCCGACGGCGTGCTTCCCACCAACACCTCCGGGGGCCAGCTTTCCGAGGGACACATCGAGGGCATGCTCCAGGTGCTGGAGGGCGCGAGGCAGGTGCGCCGCGAACACACTCCCGAGCGGCAGGTCAAGGACTGCAACATCGCCCTGGTGAGCGGCCACGGCGGCAACACCGTGTGCCAGTCGGCGCTCATCCTGGGGAGGGAAGCGGGATGAGCGATTACAACAAGCCGCTGCCGCCGCCGTCGGTGGAATCCGAGCCCTTCTGGGAAGGCTGCAAGCGCCACGAGCTGCTGGTGCCGCGCTGTGACGCCTGCTCGCACCACTGGTTCCCGCCGGCCGCCACCTGCCCCCAGTGCTGGAGCACGGAGTGGACCTGGGCCCGGGTGAGCGGCAAGGGCAGGATCTACTCCTTCGGCGTCTACCACCGGGCCTACGACAAGGGCTTCGCCGAAGAGCTGCCCTACGCCCTGGTGATCGTGGAGCTGGACGAGGGGCCGCGGCTGACCACCAATGTCGTGGGGTGCAAGGCCGACGAGCTGAGCTGCGACATGCCCGTGGAGGTAGTCTTCGACGACGTCACCGAGGACCGTACACTGTACAAGTTCAAGCCGGTTGACAATGGCTAGAGGGGAACTCTGATCGAATTCCGCCGAGCCGGATGGCGTCCCGAGCGTAGCGGAGCGAAGTCGAGGGACGCCATGATGATTGCCAAGCGTTTGCTTGAACGGAGGTAACCATGCTGCACAGCACCGAACGCATTCTCGTCACCCACACCGGCAGCCTGCCGCGCCCGCGACAGCTCATCGATATGATACTCGCGGAGAACGAAGGCCGGCCCGTCGATCCGGCGGAGTACGAGGACAAGCTCCTGAGCGCGGTCCACGACATCGTGCGCCTGCAGATGGACCTCGGCGTCGACATCGTCGACGACGGCGAGCTCAGCAAGCGCGGATTCGCGGTCTACGCCCACCAGCGGCTCGACGGCCTCACCCCGACCGGCCGGGTGCGGGTGTCGCCTTGGGACAACTCCCGGGAATCGCAGGCGTTCCCGGAGCACTACGGGTACTACAGCCCGGTGCCGGGAGCCAAGCCCAACCCCAGCAACATGCAGATGGTCTGCACCGGCCCCATCGCCTACAAGGCCCAGGAGCGGGTGGTGCAGGACCTGGCGAACCTGAAGGCGGCGGTGCAGGAAGCCGGTGCCGCGGAGGCCTTCGTGCCGGCCATCTCCCCCTGCGACGTGGCCGGCAACCAGGAGAACGAGTACTACAAGAGCGACGAGGAGCTCCTGTTCGCCATCGCCGAAGCCCTCAGCGTGGAATACCAAGCCATCGTCGACGCCGGCTTCCTGCTCCAGATCGACGACCCGCTGCTCATCAACTACTACGTCAAGAACCCGGACCTGAGCGTGGCGCAGTGCCGCGCCTGGGCCGAAGGGCAGATCGAGGCCATCAACCACGCCTTGCGGAACATCCCCGAGGACCGGGTGCGCTACCACACCTGCTACGGCATCAACATGGGCCCCCGAGTCCACGACATGGAGATGAAGGACTACATCGACATCGTCCTCAAGATCCGCGCCGGCGCCTTCTCCTTCGAGGCCTCCAACCCGCGCCACGAGCACGAGTGGACCATTTGGAAGGACATCAAGCTGCCCGACGGCAAGCTCATCATCCCCGGCGTCATCACCCAGTCGTCGGTGGTGGTGGAGCACCCCGAGCTCATCGCCCAGCGCCTCGAACGCTTCGCCGGCGTAGTGGGCCGCGAAAACGTCATCGCCGGCAGCGACTGCGGCTTCGGCACCCAGGCCCTGGAGGTCCCTGAGATCCACCCCGCCATCGTCTGGGCCAAGTTCCAGGCCATGTCGGAGGGGGCGCGGCTGGCGAGCGAGCGGTTGTGGGGGTGAGATCCACGACCGCCCCCTTCGGCACCTGGGAGAGCCCCATCACGGCCCGCATGATGACCGAGGGTGCGGTGGGGATCGGCAGCCTGAAGGCCGACGGGGAGAGCCTCTACTGGCTCGAGTCCCGACCCTCCGAGGCGGGACGGAGTGTCCTCGTGCGCCGGACCGGCAGCGGCGCCGTCACCGACCTCACGCCGGCCCCGTTCAACGTGCGCACCCGCGCCCACGAGTACGGCGGCGGCGCCCTGGGCGTGCGGAACGGCGTCGTGCTCTTCGCCAACTTCGCCGATCAACGCGTGTACCGCCTGGAGGACGGCGCCGACCCGCGTCCCATAACTCCCGAGGGTCCGCTCCGCTACGCCGACTTCGACCTGGATCCGTCGGCCGGTCGGGCGGTGTGCGTGCGCGAACACCATCGCGACGGCGGGGAGCCCGTGAACGCCCTGGTGGCGCTGGAGCTGGAAGGCGACGGCGACGAGGTTCGCGTCGTGGCGTCCGGGGGCGACTTCTACGCCGCGCCACGCCTCTCTCCGGACGGCCGGCAACTCGCCTGGCTGTCCTGGGATCACCCCAACATGCCATGGGACGGCACCTTCTTGTGGCTGGCCGACATGGCCGCGGACGGCGGCCTGGCGAATGCGCGCCAGGTTGCCGGCGGAGCCGACGTCTCTGTTTTTCAACCGGAGTGGTCGCCGGACGGGATGCTCCACTTCGTCGACGATTCCACCGGCTGGTGGAACCTGTACCGCTGGCGCGACGGCGCGCGAGAGCCCCTGTGTCCCCGGCGGGCGGAGTTCGGCCTGCCCCTGTGGCAGTTCGGCATGCGGAGTTTCGGATTTCTGGCCGACGGCCTCCTTGTGTGCCGGGTGATCGAGGGCGGCGTAGGACGGCTCGCCGTCGTCACCGAGGCCGGCCTGGAGACTCTGCCGACGCCGTTCTCGCACCCCGGGCTGCCCCAGTCCCTGGGCGGCCGCCTCGCCTTGATCGGGGCCACCCGTTCGGAGCCGACCCGGCTCAGCCTGTGGAACCCGGACACGGGCGCCGAAGAGGTGCTGAAACGGGCGACGGAGACCACCGTCGACCCGGGCTACATTTCGGAAGCGGAAGCCATCGAGTTCCCCACCGCCGAAGGGCTGTCGGCCCACGCTTTCTACTACCCGCCTCGCAATCAGCACCATGCCGCCCCGGCAGGGGAACTGCCGCCCCTGATCGTGCGCTCCCACGGCGGTCCCACGGGGGCCACCAACGACGCCTTCACCCTGGCCATCCAGTACTGGACCAGCCGCGGCTTCGCCGTCGTCGACGTCAACTATGGCGGCAGCACCGGCTTCGGGCGCGCCTATCGAGAGCGCCTGGACGGGCGCTGGGGCATCGTGGACGTGGACGACTGTGTCAACGCCGCGCGATTCCTCGCGGACTCGGGGAGGGCGGACCCGAATCGCCTCATCATCCGCGGCGGCAGCGCCGGCGGCTACACGACGCTGGCCGCGCTCGCCTTCCGCGACACCTTTCGGGCCGGCGCCAGCCTCTACGGAATCGGCGACCTGATGGCCCTCGCCCGGGACACCCACAAGTTCGAGAGCCGCTACCTGGATCGGTTGATCGGTCCTCTGCCGGATTCGGAATCCGTTTACAAAGAACGTTCTCCCGTCCATCACCTGGACGAATTCGATTGCCCGATCATTTTCTTTCAGGGGCTCGACGACAAGGTGGTACCGCCCAATCAGGCCGAAGCCATGGTGGACGCCCTGGACGCCAAGGGTCTGCCGGTGGCCTATTTGCCCTTCGAAGGCGAGGGCCACGGTTTCCGCCAGGCGGAAACCATCGTGCGCGCCCTGGAGGCGGAGCTCTACTTCTACGGCCGTGTCTTCGGCTTCACCCCCGCCGACGACATCGAGCCGGTACCGATCCGAAATCTCTGAAGAGAAAATATGGACTCGGATGCGGCGATTGGTCGACCAAAGTACGGCACATCGTCGAATTGTCTTGACTAAAATACGACGCTATGGATAATAGTCGGACATGGAGACGGAATCGCGTGTTTACGACGGCTTGCTGTCGGAGCACTTGGCCGCCAACCGCCAAATGGCTTTCGTCAGCGGTCCGAGGCAAGTAGGCAAGACCACGACCTGCCGGCGTCACGCCGACAGCTACCGCAATTGGGACAACGTCGACGATCGGGAATTGCTACTGGCCGGGCCTGGCAACCTGGCGGAGGCGGTGGGAGCGAACCGCCTCTCCGAAACCCCTCCAGTGGCGCTTTTCGATGAGCTTCACAAGTTCCCAAGCTGGAAGCCTTTCCTGAAGGGTCTCTACGATACCTACGGTGACCGGCTCCGCATCATCGTCACCGGCAGTAGCCGTCTCGATGTCTACCGCCGCGGCGGTGACAGTCTCATGGGGCGATACTTCTCTTACCGGATGCATCCGTTCTCCGTGGCGGAAACCGTCAGCCGACAACTCCCCGACGCGGAGCGGGTCATCCGCCAGCCGCGCATGATTGAGTCAGCGGACTTCGAGGCCCTGTGGCACCACGGAGGTTACCCGGAACCGTTCCTCAGGCGCGACAACCGGTTCAGCCGGAGATGGCGGTCGCTGCGTCTCCAGCAACTGGTCCGGGAAGAGATCCGAGACCTGACGCAGGTCCAGCAGATGGACCAGATGGAACTGCTGGTCCGGCGCTTGACCCGTCAGTCGGGGCGCCAGCTCGTGTTCGGCAACCTCGCCAGGGAGGTGCGCGTGGCCGCGGACACCGTCCGGCGCTGGGTCGCCGCGCTGTGCGATTTCCATCTGGGATTCCTCGTCAGGCCGTGGTTTCGGAACGTCTCGCGATCGCTGCGCAAGGAGCCCAAGTGGTACCTGAGGGACTGGGCCGACATCGAAGACGTGGGGCAGAAGGCCGAGACCTTCGTCGCGTGCCATCTTCTCAAGGCGGTCGAAGGCTGGAACGACATGGGACTGGGACGGTTCGAACTCGGTTACCTGCGCGACAAGGAGAAGCGCGAAGTGGACTTCCTGGTGGCCAGGGAGGGGAGCCCTTGGATACTCGTAGAAGTGAAGTACCGCGACGAATCCTTGAGCCGATCGCTCAAGTACTACCAGGATCAACTCAAGGCCCCGTTCGCGTTTCAGGTGGTTCTTGATGCCGACTTCGTCGATGCCGACTGCTTCGCAAGGCCTGGGCCACCCACGGTCGTGCCGGGTAGAACCTTTCTTTCCCAACTGCTTTGACCGAAAGGTTGGTTGTACCTACCGCCGGCCAAGCTTAGCAACCTGTCCGTTTGCCTGGGACCACCTCAGTCCCACTTCCCAGGCATAGTCGGTGCGGGGCATACTGCCGTACACCGTTGACAACACGAACTCCCCTTCGGTAAGGTCTCGCAGTTACAATCACGCGTGTGATCGGGAGGATCCATGGGAAAGCTACAGATGCTCGATCCGAGGGCCGACGTTCTGCTTGAGAACCACCCACCGGTGCCGGGTCTGGATGATCTGACGGGGAAGGTTGTTGGGATCATCGATAACGGCCAGGCCAACTCGAGCCCGATGTTCGAGGAGTTGGCGCGGCTGATCGAGGAGCAGACGGGCGCCGCCGAAGTGCTGTTGCGGAAGAAACCGAGCCACATGAATGCGGCGCCAGGGGAGTTGATCGAGGAGATGCTGAGCCGGTGCGACGCGGTCGTCACCGGCCTCGGTGCTTGAGGGTCCTGCACGTCGTGGAGTGTCCACGACGCCATCGAGATCCAGAAGCGCGGCACGCCCACGGTGACCCTGTGTCAGACCATCTTCATGGAGCTGGGCCGGAAGGAATCGGTGTTCTTCGGCATGCCGGAACTGCCGCTGGTGCAGATCCCGCACCATCCGAGCGGCGGCGCCCGGCCGGGTGAGCACGCCGAGGATGCGAGGATCGCCATCGGGCCGGTACGCGAGACCCTGACGGACTCCGATGCCGCCGAGTCTGCGCGGGCGGGCGCCGCGGGAGCTGAAGCCCAGGCTGCCAAATAGTGCACCCGGGGACATCCCACACCACGCGCACCCCTCACGCATGGCTACCGATACCTCACAAGTGAAGCTCGTCTCCGAAGTCATCGAGGTGGAGGACTCGCTGGAGGCGGTCAACGACTGGTTCTGTGAGCGCCAGCTAAGCGATGGCCTGCCCATCGTCCCGCCCACCAGGGAGCGCGTCGAGCGCATGCTCACGGGCACCCACCGCGACCCCCAGGAGATCATCGGGCAGGTGCCGCCCAAGTGGGCTCCGGCCACGATCGAGAAGATCGCCGTCAGCAGCGTGATGGCCGGGTGCCTGCCGGAGTACCTGCCGGTGGTCATCGCCGCGGTGGAGGGGATCATGGAGCCCCGCTTCAACCTCTACGGGGTCCAGGCCACCACCGGCTACGCCGGCCCGGCATTGCTGGTGAACGGCCCGGCGCGGAACGAGCTGGGAATCAACTGCGACGCCGGCGTCTTCGGCCCAGGCCACCGCGCCAACGCCACCATCGGCCGCGCCATCCGCCTGATCCTCATCACCGTGGGCGGCGGCTATCCCGGCGACACCGACCGCGCCACCTTCGGCTGGCCGGGAAAGTACAGCTTCTGCTTCGGCGAGAACGAGGAGAACAGTCCCTGGGAGCCCTACCACGTGAGCCGGGGCTACAAGCCCGAGCAGAGCGCCGTCACCGTGTGCGGCATCAACGGCTTTATCCCGATGCACACCGCCGGGAGCACCGGGCAGGAGGCGCTGTCGTCGCTGGCCGAGGTGATCGCCATGCATCACGGCGGCAGTCACCTGGACGTGGGCAGCTTCGGCGGCGGCACGCCGCTGGTGGCTCTGTGCAGCGAGGACGCCGAGATCCTGGCGCGGGACGGCATCACGCGCGCGGACGTCCGCGAGTACCTGTGGGAGCATTCCACCATCACTTTCGCCAGCATCCCGGACCGGCGCAAGGGTACGAAGAACGACGATGAACTGCTGCGGGAGTCTCCCAACGTCACGCCCGACGGGATCGTGCACCTGGCCACCCGGCCCGACGACATCATGGTGATCGTGACCGGCGGCAAGCACCGCCACTGCGTGCTGCTGCCCATGTGGACGGGACGCAACACGCTGGCCGTGACCAAGCCGGTACGGACGGCATGAGAACATGTTGGTCGCCGCGGTACTTTCGCTTTGCCTCCGTCATTCCCGCGAAAGCGGGAATCCAGGGGTGGGGAGGGGCAGGACGGCGCACTTCCCAGCCTCACCCCGCCTGGATTCCCGCTTCCGCGGGAATGACGAAACCGGTACGTTGTTCCCCCGGGAGTTTTGACACAGCCTGGATTCCCGCCGCCGACCGGGGGCGAGGGCAGGCTCTTCGCGGAATGATGGAGAGGATGCGGCACTTGACACATCAGTTGAGAAACTGACGCATTAGTTGATTAACGAGCAAGGAGCGTCCATGGATTTCAACCTGCAACAAGATTCACCGGAGATGAGCGACTTCCGAAAGGAAGTCCGGGCCTGGATGGAAGAGAACATGAAGGGCTCGGAGCACCTGCGCTGGTCGGCTTCGTGGTCCACTCGGGAAGACGAAGAGGAGTACGGGTTCCGCCGCGGACTGGGGGAGAAACTGGGCAAGAAGGGCTGGCTGTTTCCCATGTTCCCGGAGGAGTACGGCGGCGCCGGCCTTACGGTGGACCACCAGTTCGTGCTGGAGACCGAGCTGGTGCGCTACGGCCTCAACCTCACGCACATTTTCTACACGCTGGCCCGGATCGTGGCGCCGGTGCTGATTCACTGGGGCACCGAGGAGCAGAAGCTTGAGTTCCTGCCGCCCATCGCTCGGGGAGAGATCGTGGTGTGGCAGGTGTTGACCGAGCCCCAGAGCGGCAGCGATGTGGCAAACTGCCAGACCAAGGCCATCCGCGACGGTGACGACTACATCGTCAACGGACAGAAAGTTATGGTGGGCCACCATCTGCCGCCGGACGCGCTATGGGCGCTGGTGTGTACCGACCCGGACGGCAAGCGGCACGAGAACCTGAGCTGGCTGCACATTCCCGCGAACCTGCCGGGCATCACCATCCAGCACATGCACCTGATGATGGGCATCAAGAACGCGGTGTTCTTCGACAACGTGCGCGTCCCCGCCAAGTATCTCATCGGCGGCGAGAACAACGGTTGGAAGGTGGCCAACACGCACCTGGAGCTGGAGCACGGCGGCGACGGCCGGGTGGGCACCGATCCGGTGGTGGACCGGGTGGTGGAGTATTGCCGGAACCACGAGGTGGGCGGCAAGCCGCTCATCGATGATCCGCACGTGCGCGACATCATCGGCGACATGGTCCTGGAGATCAACACGGTCAACCGCATGAACCGGCGCATCTTCTGGCACCGTTTCGTCAAGGAGCCGCACGCCTACGGCGGTGCGCAGTTCCGCTACTACCAGCGCATGGTCCGGCTCAGGAACGGCGAGCGGCTGCAGAAGATCATGGGGGCGGACGCGCTGATGCCGGATCACAACGTGCACGAGGTGCTGGACTTCGAGTACGTCATCCGCAGCGGACCGGGCCAGCTTCACGGCGGCGGCACCCTCGACACCGACCGGCTCATCTTCGCGCGCCGCGCCGGCATCGGCCGCCAGACCAAGGAGAAGGCGCCGGATACGGTGTAGAGGTAATCATGGATTTACGACTCAATGAAGACCAGGAAATGTTCAAGAAGGTGGCCGCGGACTTCGTCCAGGCGGAGGCGCCCACCACCATGCTGACCCAGCAGTTCCTCAAGAAGGAGACCTTCCTGCCGGATCTGTACGCCAAGATCGCCGGGCTGGGCTGGCTCG
>Ga0209022_1000949_pt1 | contig 32547 bp, 27 predicted proteins | sample PinacodermPK_FD_187300 | JGI IMG/M metagenome (GOLD analysis project Ga0209022, IMG submission 187300) | Host-associated microbial community of the marine sponge Aplysina aerophoba from Gulf of Piran - sponge pinacoderm, lysed by proteinase... | ecosystem: Host-associated > Porifera > Sponge >...
CCGCCGCACCGCCCACCAGGACGAACGCCGCCACCGCCGCCAGACACCCCACGGTCAACCACCTGTTCATCCGTCGTCTCCTGTCGAAGGTCGCCATTCCAGGCATACCATTCTGGCACTCCGCATGCGACCGATCAACCCGGACGGCGGCCGGTGAGCTCGGGTTCCGGCCCGCTCTCGAACGCATCCCTCGACCGCAGCGAGAACTTGATCCTGGTCGGTGCGCACGGCTTGGGAAAGACAATGTTGGCCCCAGTAACGCTCGCCGAGCCAGTAACCCACCTCCGCCGAGCAGCGCTCCACCGGACGCCGCAGGATTCCAGGTCCAGTCGCATCGGCACTACCTTCCAGCCCGGTTCACGCTCACAGCGTGATTGCCAGCGGATGTCCGACGAGGCGACGTCGTTGCGTTGACGGCAACGTCGGCGACGCTTCGTTGCCGCGTACAGCAGCAGCTACCCGCCCCAGCCGTAGTGAAGCCGCGCGTAATAGTACCCGCCGCTCAACCCCCACGGCGTGAACTGGCTGTACGGCAGCCCGAACCGCGCGGCGAACAGGTCCATCCGGTCCGAGTAGGTGTTGAAGACGTTCTGGCCGCCCACCGCCAGCGTCACATCGGGGGCGAGGGCGACACTGGCCTCGAGGTCGAGGATGAAGCGGCCGCCGAGAACCTGCGCGTCGGCGCCGCGCGCGGAACGCGCGTCGAGGTGGTCGACCCACGACCCGAAGTAGTGCAGGCGCCCGAGCAGGCCGACCCGCCCGGCGCGCTGGTTGACGGCGACGTTCCAGCGCGTCTCCGGCACGCCCCGTTCCAGGGCGAGCACGTCGCCGGGGCTGAGCAGGTCGGACTCTTCCGTCACCTCGGTGTCGGTACGGTTCATGGCCAGACTGAATACCGTGTCGCCTCCCAGTCCGGGGGGCGCCCAAGTCGACACCACGTCGATGCCCCGCGTGCGCGTCGAGAAATCGTTGATGAAGAACCGGAAGAAGGCCAGGGTGCGCGCCGACGTGATGCCCTCCGACAGGAGCAACGCACGCTCGTCCGCCCCGAGCGTGAAGTTCTGCGACAGGGCGAGGCGGTTCGCGACGTCCACCTGGAAGTAGTCGGCGGTGAGCGTGAACGCGCCGGTGTCGACCACCAGCCCGGCCGTCGCGTTGGTCGACGTCTCGGGATCGAGCGGCCGGCCGCCCCGGAGCTGCGCGGCCCGGTAGGTGGACGGCACGGTGGCGCTGTCGACCAGATCCAGCGTCCTGGGGTTGATGGTCGACTGCACGTTGAACGTGTTCTGCTGGCCGGGGGTGGGGGCGCGGAACCCGGTGCTGACGCCGCCGCGCACCGAGACGGCGTCGCCCAGCCCGTAGCGAGCCGACAGCTTGCCGTTCGCCGTCGCGCCGAACACGTCGAAGCGTTCGACGCGCAGGGCGCCGCCGACGGTCCAGCGGTCGTCGGGACCGCCCAGCTCCACGTCGCCGTAGAGGGCGACGTTGGCGCGCGTCCAGGTCCCGGCCGTGTAGTCGGGAAACCCCGGGAAGCCGTTGGAGCCCGAGACGAAGCCCTGCGCCGCGAACGGACCGACCTCCCAGGACGGCCGCTCCCCGGCGCCGATGGTGAAGCGCTCGTCCCGCCACTCGGCGCCGCCGGCCAGATGGACCCTGTCGGTGGCGGCGTAGGAAACGTCGAGGTTGAGGTTGACCTCCGCCTGCCGGTAGAGACCCGGATCGAAATTGCGCGGCGTGTCGGGACCGAGCGACGCGTTGACGGTGTTGAACAGGAAGAAGTCCGCCTGGTGGGCACCGTAGCTCGCGCTGGCGTCCCAGATCAGGCCATTGGCCGCGGCGCGGCGCAGTCCGGTCACCGCCGACAGGTCCGTGATCACGCCGCTGTAGGACGGGGTGAACCCACCCGGGGCTACCTCCTGGAACGAGAAGCAGTTCGGGTCGTCGAACACCCGCGCCAGGGCCGTCTGATCCGGCCTGTTGTCGGTGATGCTCACGGAGGGACAGCCGGCCGAGCCGTCCCGGACGCCGTCGCGCGCGTCGAGCACGTCCCCGACCAGGAGCGTCTGGCCGCCGTCGAGGCTGAAGATGTTGGCCCGCGTATTGGGGTTCCGAAAATAGAAGCTCTGCGTCGACGTCTTGTGCGCGTAGTTGGCGTGACCGTAGAACTGCAAGCCGTTGGCGTTGAGGTGACCGAAGTTGCCGAACAGCTTCAGGTCGTCCTCGCTGGTCGTGTTGCCCCAGGGCTGCGCCGGGTCGGCCACCGCCGTGTTGCCGGCCGCGATGAGCGCCGCCGCGTCGGCGCGCTGCACGCTGCGGTCGGTCGGGCCGGCGTTGCCGTACTCCAGGCTGAGGTTGGCGAAGCCGTTGTCGCCGAGCGGCAACCCGACGTTGCCGGCGACGTTGTAGGCGTCGCCGTCGCCCGCGCGGTAGGCCCCGGTGTTGAACTCCAGGCTGCCTCCTTCGCGGGCGTCCTTGAGGAGGAAGTTCAGCACGCCGGCGATGGCGTCGGAGCCGTACTGCGCCGAGGCGCCGTCGCGCAACACCTCGACCTGCCGCAGGGCGATCGCCGGGACGGTCGAGATGTCCGGTCCCTGCGTGCCGTCCGTGACGCCGCCGAACCAGACGAGAATCGCCGAGCGGTGGCGGCGCTTGCCGTTGACCAGCACCAGCGTGTGGTCGTGGGCGAGGTTGCGCAGGCTCGCCGGCCGCACGAGCGACGCCGCGCCGCTGATCGGGTGCGTGGCGACGTTGAACGACGGCACGAGATTCCGCAACTGGTAGTCGAGCGTGGTCGCTCCCTGGCTCATGACATCGCGGAAAGGAATCGCATCGATAGGAACCGGGGATTCCGTCACCGAGCGCGGCTGCGCGCGGCTGCCGACCACGACCACCTGCTCTTCGAGCTGCACCGACAGAGCTGTATCGAGGGTCACGGTTGCCCCCGCGCCGAGCGCCACGCCGCGGCGTACAGCCGTCTGGAAGCCGGGCAGCGTAAAGGTGACGTCGTACGCGCCCGGCGGGAGTCCGGTGAGCGCGAACGCCCCGGCGCCGTCGGTGACGGCCGCTTCGATCGGGCCGCCGGCCTCGGTGCTGCGCGCCTCCACGGTCACCCCCGGCAGCACGAGGCCCGTGGCGTCAGTGACGGTGCCTTCGATGCCTGCCTCCTGCGCGTGGACAGGCCCCGGCGCCGCGAATCCCACCAGAAGCGCAAGAAGCATCGTTCTGGACATTCATCAAGAGTACGCGAAGTTCGCGTTGCTGTTTACGTGCCAACGCTATTCCCCGCCCCGTGCGCGGTGACGGCGTCATTCAGCGCCGGCGACGCACGAACGCCAGGCCGGACCAGTCCTCGTCGACGGCGCAGACCTTGAAGTCGACCAGCCCGGCCGCGAGCCCGACGCGCCGCACGTCGTCTCCGGTGTGATCCGCGGCCAGCGGCGAGGTCTTCTTCGGCCAGCAGATCCAGAGCCGCCCGGCGCCGGCAACCTCCGCCATCCGGGTCATGCCGCGTTCGAGCTCCCGCCGGGAGCGCGTGAACCACAGGGTGATATCGCGCGCCCCGCGGTTCGTCGTGCGGAGCGTCACGTCGGGCGGCAACGGCTCGAGGACCGCCGCGAAGCCGTCCGGGGGCTTCACCAGCACCACACGCATCCCCGGCTTGATCCCGAGCTTGCGAGGCAGCGGCGTGCCGGAATAACCGGCGGTGCCCAGCGGCGTTGGAGCGGCGCCGCTCGGGGGCATCGCGAGCGCGCTGGCGAGCGCGGTGACGACGTCCTCGGGCCCGGCGTGCATGGTCTCGAGCGGCAGCGCCTTGAGCCGCGTGAAGACGGTCCGGTCGCTGGCGACGAACACAATCGGAATCCGCCGCGTCGCCACCCGCTGGCGCAGAGCGAGGGCGATGTCCCGGCCGCGCGCCGGCGCCCGATCGAGATCGATCACGACCGCCCGCGGCGGTTGTTGCGCGACACGCTTCAGGTCGTCCGGGCCGGTGACCGGATGCCGGTCGACTGCGTACCCGGCGTCCTCCAGGCGTGCGATCCACGTTGCCGCCGGCGACGCCCCGATGGTCCTCACGGTTCCACGCGGCATGGCCAAGACTGGTAGTCTAAGCCGCCGATGGCTACCACCACGCCCCGGAGACATTCACTCGACGCCCTGCTGCGCCCGGCGTCGGTCGCCGTGATCGGCGCCTCGAACGACCCCACGCGCATCGGCGGCCGGCCCATTCGATACCTGCGCGACGCGGGTTACGCCGGGCGGGTCTACCCCGTCAATCCAAGGCACGCGGAGGTACAGGGGATCACGGCGTTTCCGCACATCTCCGACGTTCCGGCGGCGGTCGACCTGGCCATCGTCGCCGTGCCCGCGCCGAGCGTGGTGGAGACGGTGGAAGCGTGCGCGGCGCGCGGCGTGCAGGTCGCGGTCATCTACAGCGCCGGCTTCGCCGAGATGGGCGCCGAGGGTCGACGGCTGCAGCGGCGGCTGAGTGAGATCGCGGCAGAGACCGGCCTGCGCGTCGTCGGTCCCAACTGCCTCGGCGTCTACAACTCGGAGCTGGGCTTCTTCGCCACGTTCAGCACGACGCTCGAGGACGGCTTTCCCGCACCGGGGGGCGTGGCGCTCGTCAGCCAGAGCGGGGCCTACGGCAGCCACCTGTCGCTGCTGGCCCGCAAGCGCAACATCGACGTCCGCTACTGGGTGACGACGGGCAACGAGGCGGACGTCTCGGTGCCGGAGGTGCTCGGCTGGCTGGCCGAGCAGGACGACGTGTCCGTGATCATGGCCCACGCCGAGGGCATCACCGATCGGGACGCGCTCGTGCGCGCCCTCGGGACGGCGCGCGCCCGCTGCAAGCCGGTGGTGTTCCAGAAGGTCGGGGTGACCGACGTGGGCGCACAGGCGGCTCGGTCGCACACGGCGTCGCTCGCCGGCGCTGACCCGGTCTACGAAGCGGCGTTCCGGCAGTTCGGCGCCTACCGGGCACGCGACACGGACGAGATGCTGGACATCGCCTACGCGGCCAGCTTCGGCGTCTTTCCGGAGAGCCCGCGCGTCGCCCTCGTCTCCATCTCGGGCGGCGTGGGCGTCCAGATGGCGGACGCGGCGGTCGGCTTCGGCCTCGACGTGGCGCCGCTGAGCGACTCGGCGCAGCAGCGGCTGAAGGCGGCGCTTCCCTACGCCTCGCCCCGCAACCCGGTCGACATCACCGCGCAGGCGTTCAACCGGATCGAGCTGATCGGCGACAACCTCGGGATCGTCTTCGAGGAGGAGCAACACGACGCGGTGGTCGCCTTCTTCACCTACGTGGCGGCGGCAGACGGGATGATCGAGCCGATCCGCGACGCGATCCACGCCGCCCGCGAACGGCGGCCCGGCTGCGCCCTGGTGCTCTCCATCGTCGCCCCGCCGGACGTCGTGCGCCAGTACGAGGCGGTCGGCTGTCCGGTGTTCGAGGACCCGACCCGGGCGGTGCGCGCCGTCGCGGCGCTGCACCGGTTCAGCCGGATCTTCGCGGAGGGTGCGGATGGAGACTCGGACCCACCCACCATCGGGACGCGCACGGACAGAACAAGGGACGTTTCCAGCGCAGGCGTTCCCAGCGTGGACGTTCCCGCCAGCGGAGTTCCCATGAGCGCGCCGCGCACCGACACGACCGCGGTTGCCCCTGTCGTCGCGCCGTGCGGGGCGAACCTCCCCGACGGCCCCCTCTCGGAACGCGAGGCGAAGCGCCTGCTTGCAGTAGCGGGGGTGCCTGTGGGCGCAGAGGAACTGGCGCGGACCGCCGACGAGGCCGCGCGCATTGCCGCGGCGTTCGACGGGCCGGTGGCGGTCAAGCTCTGCGCGCCGGGCGTCCTGCACAAGACCGAGCTCGGCGGCGTCGTGCTCGACGTGTCGAACGAAACGGAGGCGCGCCGCGCCTACGAGACGATCACGGCGCGCGCCCGCGCGGCGGACCCGGCAATTCGCATCGAGGGTGTGCTGATAGCGCCGATGGTCACCGGCGGCGTCGAGACCATCCTCGGGGTCCGCCACGATCCGACGTTTGGACCGGTCGTCATGTTCGGTCTCGGCGGCACCCTCGTGGAGGTGATCGAGGACGTGTCGTTCCGCGTGGCGCCGTTCAGCAAAGACGAGGCGCGCCGGATGATCGCCGAGACGCGGGCCGGCAAGATACTCCGCGGAACGCGCGGCAAGGTCCCGTACGACGTGACCGCCCTAGCGGCGGCCCTGTCACGCCTGTCCGTGTTCGCGGCGCAGCACGGCGACCGGATCGACAGCGCCGAGATCAACCCGTTCGTCGTGTTCCCGAAAGGTCAAGGCGCCGTAGCGCTCGACGCCGTGATCGTTGCAGCGAGTTGGAAGAACCAGCAGGCCAAGAGTACATAGTCTCGCTCGCGCGCCGCGCATGAGGACATCCGCTCGGTTCAGCGCTGGTTCAACTCTCGAAAGCCACACGCACAGAGATACTTCCAGGTCTCATCCAATTCGGAGAGACACGGCACAAAGACAACATGAGCGTCACGCCCCCGCGTCAACAGCACGCGGTAGGCGTTCGCGCGCAATCGCCATGGATCGCGCACCTTGGCATTGCCCTGCGTCCGATAGCCGCGGGCGCGGTCAATCGCCCATGCCCCTCCACGCAGCACGAAGTCGGTGCCCCAGGCGAGCAATACCGCGTCCAGTTCCAGCCCCTGCGCGCCGAATTCGGTCACGCACTCCCGCAAGTGTCGGCAAGATCGTTCGCCCTCATCTGCTTCCCGGTCGTTGTACCACGGCCCGTAACGCACTCGCTTGGTTGATTGGAAGTCGTTCGAAACGCCAAATCGGACAAGGTCCCTGTCGCGGCTCGACGCCATGAGTCCGAAACGCGCGTCAATGTGGTTCTGATATCGCTCCCGGAGGTACGTATCCGCCGCCGAGCGGTCGCGCGTGATGCGGAGATCGTGACCGTCATGCTGCAACTCCTCCGCGATCCCGCGCAACTCCGCGGCCGGCGGAGGACGCTACGAAGGTGCGCCCGGCACCGCCAGCTTGGCGCAGCACGTACTGCAGAACCTCCACGAGAGGACCGTTTCCCGACAGGAACACGGCGGGCGCACCGCGATCTCCTCGCTTCAGAAGATCCAGGCCCGGATCGTGCGCGATTCGCATTCCCACCAGCGTCTTTCCGGCCCCTGGCACCCCAGCCAACAGTACGAGGCGACGTGTACGGGTGAGGCTCGCGTCTGCCACGATCCGCGCGATGTGATCGACTGCGTCATCGGTGTTGGCGGCCGCGCGCCATAGTTGTGGCGGCTGTTTCGCGAGAAACAGGTTACGCGCTGCCTGGATCAAGCTCGGAAGCGGTCGATAGGCGTCGGCATCCAGGAAACGGTGGGCGTCGATGGGAGGTCCGGTCCTACGCATATCGAGGCTGGCAACGAGGGCATCCAGCGCATCCGGCCCGCAGACATGCACGTTCCGTTCGGCTTCTCCCTGGCCACGCATCAGCGTCGGCACCAAGACCGCATGTACAGGCCTCTCGTGACATTCGCGGTGGTAGCAACGCAGGTCGCGAGCGTATGCGTGGGCTTGGTCTATATCGGCGTCCGACGGGTGTAGTTTGCCCTTGAGTTCGATGACTACGACACCGTCGCGGAGCAACAGCACGGCGTCGGCCCGCCGCGATTCCAGGGGCAACTGATATTCGAGAACGGCTGTACAGCGGGCGTAGTGGGTGTCCACACGGACCACTTCGCCGATTTCCTGCTGAAGCTGCGGCACCGTATCGCCCCACGATCGACGCTCCTCACGCGACGATTCGGGGTACGTCAACCGCAGGCGTTCGAGAATCCTTGAACGAGGCGTCTTCTCGAACTGAACGAAATCAGAGTCCCAACCACGGGTGGCTTCCGACGCGAACCGACGGTTGTCCTTCGTCATCATTCGCCGTCCGCCAATCCCGCGCCGGCAAGTCCACCCCTGGGAGCAACGGAGCATCACCGGCGGCAGATGGCTCCGGAAGATCGAGCCGGTGTCGGCTCACGAACGCCAATACTGTGGGCAGGTGGCACCCCGAGAAGGCTCCGCCCTCCCCGGGGTGCCCGAAAGATCGCAGACTGATGACTACCCGACGCCGACCAGGTCGTCCTGCTTCGAACTCTTCAGCCCCTGGATCTGCACGACCGGCGGCGCCTCCTCCTTCAGCACGTGCTGGCGGTAGAGCGCCGCCATCTGCTGGTCGTAGGCGGCGTCCTTGTCGGACCCGCCATTCGCCCCATTGCCGTTGGCGCCGTTGGTCCCGTTGGCGCCCTTCGCGGCGCCGTTGCCGTTGGCGCCCTTCGCCGCGGCCCGCGCGGCCAGCTTCTCCTGACGCGCGTTCTTGGCGATGCCCTGCGCATCGAGGTCGGTCTGGATGCCGGCCGCGACCGCTTCGGGATCGAGCACCAGGGAGTGCTCCTTCGAATCGAGATTGACGTTCTTCCCGCCCGCGAAGATCTCGTGCCGGCCGCGCTCCTCGTACCACTTGGTGAGGGTGGCCGTCATGTGCATCTTCTCGATGATGTTGCGCCAGCCGATCCCGGTGTTGTAGGCGCAGAAGGAGATCTCCCCTTCCTGCGTCGCATACGGGATGATGCAGCGCTCGGTGCGCCGGAAGTCGTAGTTGAACAGGTCCTGGAACCACATGCCCGCGACGAAGAGGAAATTCCAGCGGTCCGACCGCCGCTTCGCGATATCGTCGTGCGTCCGCTCGCCCGACACCTTGCCGTACTCCTTGCCGGTGGCCCCGAACGTCTTGTCGAACTTCTTCAGCAGGTCGACCAGCTTGAAGTGGGTCGGCGCGTTGAACGGGTCGTAGTTGCGCATCAGCGCCAGCGCCATGCCGACCACCGAACGGAACCGGCCGCCCGCCGCGTCGTTCACCTTGGCGATGTCCCTGGCGAGCTGCTCGCCCCGGACGAACTTGGTAAACGGCACCGCCTCCTTCGTCTCCTTGTCGATCATCACCGCCATGCCGACGCCGCAGTTGGGGTGGCAGCCGCAGTTGAGCTGGCCCCAGCTCTCCTCCGGACCGTGCACCAGGTCTGCCCAGTCGGTGAAGGTGCCCATGAAGGAGATCGGGAACCAGTCGCGCGCCGGCTCGCCGATGCCGGTCTGGTTCTTCACGTCGTGCGCGAGGTGCGACAGCGTGTAGCGCTGCGCCTTGCGGCGCTCGTCGGTGATCTCCTCGTCGCGGCCGGTGAACGACACCGGCTGGAACGACAGGAAGCTGATGGTCTTCGGGTTGTCGAGCGCGAACTGCACCACCCGGCCCACCTGCTCGTTGTTGATGCCGTTGATGATGGTGATGACCGGCACGATGTCGACGCCCGCCTTGTGCAGGTTCTCGATGGCCCGCAGCTTGACGTCGAACAGGTTGCCCACCATGCGATGCGAGTTGGCGGCGTTGCCGATGCCGTCGAACTGCAGGTAGGCGTAGCGCAGGCCGGCGTCGGCCGCCGCGCGGGCGAAGTCGAAGCTCTTCGCGAACTCGATGCCGTTGGTCGCCGCCTGCACGCTGTTGTAGCCGACCTTGCGGGCGTAGCGCACGGCGTCGAGGAAGTACGGCGACATCGTCGGCTCGCCGCCCGAGAACTGCACCGACATCTGGCGCCGGGGCTTGATCGAGATGGCGTTGTCGAGCAGCGTCTTGATGTCGTCCCACGACAGCTCGTGGACGAACCCGACCTGGTTCGCGTCCATGAAGCAGGGGTCGCACATCATGTTGCAACGGTTGGTGAGGTCGATGGTGAGCACCGAGCCGCGGCCGTACTTGATGGTGCTGCTGCCGTGGTTGTGCAGCTTCTCGTCGTTGTGGGCGCGGATGTCGCTGCCCGGGAACGACTCCTCGAGATGCTTGAAGAACTCGGTGTCCATCGCCATCACGTCCTCGAACCGCCCGTGGATCGGGCACTCCTTGACCATGACGATCTGGCCGTCGCGCTCGACGATCTGCGCCTTGATCTCGCCCACCTTCTCGTTGAGCAGGATGCGGTAGTCCTTCTTCCCGTCGAGAATGTCCTGGCGCGCCTCGCGCACGCAGGTCGGGCAGAGCGAGTCGGTCTCGCGCGGCCACCCGAGCGGCGGCTTCACCTTCTGGTGCGACTTCAGCAGCGGCTTGTCGGACCAGGCCGGCGTGAACGACGGGTTCTGCATGAACGCGTTGTAGCGGTCGTAGACGAACCACGCGCCGTTCGCGGCGACCGACAATCCCTTTTCGAGGTACTTGACTGGCTTGTGCATGATGGATCTCCCTCTGAGATCGGTATTCTCGGGTTCACGGTCCGACCCTGTACGGACCGGTTCTCACACTATTCCGTTCGTTCGGAGAATAGCCGCGATGCGGGCCGTAGACTACAGAATTGTCGCGGAAGGGCGGAACGACGGGCTGAGTGGGCAGGAACGCTTCCGAACGGCCCGCGCCGTCGGTGGCCGAACTCCGTGGCGCATCGAGGACGCCGGCGTGGCCGGGCGGCGGGACGCAACGAGAAACCACATGATCAGGGCTCGTGCGCTTCGAGCGCGTACTGGCGAAACGTCAGGCTGATCCTGCCGGACAGATCGAGATCCGGCGGCGCGGACCCGCGCAGGATACGCGCCACCCCGTGATAGCGCAACCGACTCGCTCCTCCCATCACGAACGCGTCTCCGGATCGTAGATCGATCGCCGTGGTCGATTCCCGGCGGCGGAACCCGCCGAGGAGGAACCGGCCGGTATCCCCGAGCGAGAGCGAAACCACCGGCACTCCCGCCTCGAGCGTGGACGCGTCCTCGTCCTTGTCCTGGTGCAGGCCCATTCTCCCGCTCTCGCCGTAGCGGTTGACGAGGCAGATGTCGGGATGGAGAGCGAAGCCGACCCTGGCCGCCGCTTCCACCGCCAGACGCGCAAGCTCGGGGGGCAGCGGCGGCGGCGGACGCCCGTCGTGGTCCGACCGCTCCCACTCGTAGGTATAGGTCCGCGCGTTCCAGTGGCGGCCGAGGCAGAGCATGTCGCAGTGCATGAAACCGCCGCCCCGCACCCGGGGACGATAGAACCCGGCCGGCCCGTCCGCCAGCGCCTGCACCATCGCCGCCACCCGCCGCTGCGCGGGCGGCGACAGGTATCCCGGCAGATGGAAGGCGCCGGGCGCGAGCGGAACGACCTCGACCGCAGACATGACCCCTCGGCGGCGCCCGATCGGCGCCCGGATGCGCACCGGTCCAGGCCGGAGCGACTAGCAGACGGTGCATTCCAATCGTACCGCTATCATCACCGGCATGCCGCGCTCTTCCGACGTCGTCGTCGTCGGCGCCGGTACGTTCGGCGCGTGGACGGCCTGGCACCTGCGCCGGGCCGGGCATACGGTAACGCTGGTGGACGCCTTCGGCGCCGGCAATTCCCGGGCCAGCTCGGGCGGCGAGTCGCGCATCATCCGCATGGGCTACGGCGACCGGACTCTCTACTCCCGCTGGGCGCTCGAATCGCTTCCGCAATGGAAGGACCTCCTCGCAGATGCCGGCCGGCCGGACCTCTTCCGCGAGACCGGCGTGCTCTGGCTCGGCCATCACGATGACCCGCACGTGGACGTCACGGCCCGGACGCTCGACCGGCTCGGCGTAGTCACGGAATCGCTCGAACCCGCGGACCTGCGGTCACGGTTTCCCGCGCTGGACTTCACCGGCATCACGCGGGGAGTCTTCGAGCCGGGCAGCGGAGTCCTGTTGGCCCGCCGGGCCGTCGGCGCGGTGGCGAAGCAGGCGTCCGGCCGCGGCGTCGACTTCCGTACGGCGGCGGTCGAGGCACCCGCCCCCGCCTGGCGCGGCGAAGCCTTGCGTCTGAGAGACGGCACACGCCTGTCGGCCGGATCCTTCGTCTTCGCTTGCGGTCCCTGGCTGCCGACGCTCTTCCCGGAACTGCTCGCTCCGCTGCTGCGCCCGACGCGCCAGGAGGTCTTCTTCTTCGGCACGCCCGCCGGGGAGCGCCGCCTCGCACCGCCGGCCCTGCCCGCGTGGATCGACTTCCACGCCGGGGCCTACGGCCTTCCCGACATCGAAGGCCGCGGCGCCAAGGTCGGGCTCACGGCGCTCGGCCCGGCCTTCGACCCGGATCGCGGCGACCGTACGCCGTCGGCCGAGGGGCTCGCGGCTGCACGCCGGTTCGCCGCCATCCGGCTGCCGGGATTGCGCGATGCGCCGTTGCTGGAAGCCCGGGTGTGCCAGTACACGAACACACCGAGCGGCGATCTTCTGCTCGATCGTCACCCGGACCACGACAACGTGTGGATCGCCGGGGGCGGATCGGGTCACGGGTTCAAGCTCGGACCGGCCGTAGGCGCCTACGTGGCTTCCCGGGTCACGGGAACTGGGCCGGCCGAAGATCTCGTCGGCCTGCCGGCGAAACGGCCCGAGCAGGAGCGGACGGTTCTCTGAGGGCGACGGCTCGCCCCCAACGTCCCACCCTCCACGCCCGGCACTCTCCTTGCAGGCGAATCGATGGTATGATGCCGGCCCCGTACGAGCGGAGCGCTGACCACCAGCCACGGCCGGCCGGGAGCGCTGCGATGAACCGGGAATCCATGGAAGACGTACTCAGAAGTCTCGATCAGCGCGTCGGGCGGATCGAGCAGGTTCTGCCAACCCTGGCCACCAAGGACGAGATCCGCAACCTCGCCACCAGGGACGAGCTCGCGCGCTTCGCGACCAAGGAGGACATGCTCGCCGAGGGGGTGCGCACGCGGGCGCACTTCGATGCCGTCGCCGAGCGGCTGGAGTCGCAGCTCCGCATGCTCGCGGAAGGCTTGATGTCGCTCGACAGACGGTTCGAGGATTTCCGAAGCGAGACCCGGCGTGCGGCGTCCCGACACGGGCGGCGCGCCTGCCGTCAAGAAGTCACGGATCGCGTAGCACCGGTCGCTCCGGTTCGTACGGCTCCGCCGTGGCCGCGGTACCGGTGCGCCAGGCGCGCGCCCAGCAGGATCGCGAGGATGACCGCATAGATCAGCGGCTCGCCGATGTCGATCTTGACCAGCCAGAGGAAGTGCACGACACCCGCGACGGCGCTCGCGTACACGAGGCGGTGCAGCATCGTCCAGCGCCTGCCGAGCCGCCGGATCCAGCCCTGGGTCGAGGTGACCGCCAGCGGGATCATCAATACGAAGCCGACGAATCCGGCCGTGACGTACTTCCGCTCGGCGACGTCGTCGATGATCAGGAGCAGATCGAAGAAGTGGTCGAAGACCAGGTAGGTCGAGAAGTGCAGAACAGCGTAGAAGAAGGCGAACAGGCCGACCATCCGGCGGAAGCGGACGAGCCCGTTCCAGCCGGCCAGCCGCCGCAGCGGCGTAACCGCAAGCGTCACCAGCAGTAACCGCAGCGCCCAGTCGCCCGTGCGGTGCGTGATGTCCTCTATCGGATTGACGCCGAGACCGCCGGTGAACGCGTCCCAGCCCAGGAGTAGCGCCGGCGTCAGACAGGCGAGGAACACGAACGGCTTGACGCGGGGGATGCTGGACGCTGTCGCCATGCGCTGCGAATCCGGGCGCCGGCCCCCGCGGGGCGGGGACCGGAACGCCGCGGCCGATTCAGTAGTTCCGCGCCAGGTCCATCCCGTTGTACATCCGGGCGACCTGGTAGCCATACCCGTTGAACATCTGCGTCCGCTGCCGGAAGAAGTTGCCGATCCGCCGCTCGTTCGCCTGCGACCAGCGGGGATGATCGACCTCCGGATTGACGTTCGCATAGAACCCGTACTCGTGCGGGATCGCGACGTTCCAGGTATTCCGCGGCTGGTCCTCGACGAACTCGATCTTGACGATCGACTTGATGCTCTTGAACCCGTACTTCCAGGGAACGACCAGGCGAATCGGCGCCCCGTTCTGGTTCAGGAGCGTCTTGCCGTAGATGCCCACCGAGAGAAGCGCCAGCGGGTTCAGCGCCTCGTCCATCCGCAGCCCCTCCACATACGGATACTGCAGGTTGCGGGCGCGTTGCCCGCGGAACTCCGACGGGCGGTACAGCGTCTCGAAGCGGACGAACTTCGCCCGCGACGTCGGCTCGAAGCGCTGAATGAGATCACGGAGCGGGAAGCCGACCCAGGGCACCACCATCGACCACGCCTCGACGCAGCGCAGCCGGTAGATGCGCTCCTCGAGCGTGTGCGGGCTCAGGATGTCCTCGAGCGCGTAGTCGGCGGCCGGGCGGTTCATGTGGCCCTCGACGCGCACCGTCCACGGCTTCACGGTCAGGTCGTCGGCGTACCGCTTCGGGTCTTCCTTGTCGAGACCGAACTCGTAGAAGTTGTTGTAGCTGGTGATCTCCTCGTAGGAGTTCTGCCGCTCGTCGGTGCTGAACTGGCTCGGCCGCAACTCCCCGAGATCCTCCTGCGGGGCGGCCTGCAGCCCCCCGGCCGGCTGCCCGAGCACGGCCGCGCCGGCGGCGCCGAGCGCGGCGCCGGACGCCGCGTGGATGAACTGCCGGCGGTTGTAGTAGAGCCGCTCGGGGGTGATCTCGGACGAGCGGATGTCGGGCGCCTGTTTGATCAGCATCGGTCTTCCTCTGACTCGTTACGCATCGGCGTCGAGATTCGTGCTCTCCGTTCATGGTCGCCCCGCGGCCAATCCCTTGTCAACCGGAGCGTCCCCGCCGCGCCTCCCCCGCCGCCGGCGGTCCCACCATATCCACCCGGCGACGCCCGCGACGAGTCCGTACTCGACCGGCTCGACCCACACCGGCAGGATCCAGCCGGCTCCGGCCAGGTGCGGGGTCCACACGGTGTAGGTCAGCATGGAAGCCAGCGTCCAGACGGCGAGCGGCCAGTGCGTGAGCGGTCCGAGAAACGGGATCAGCCAGACGAGGTACCACGGGTAGATCGCGGGCAGCAGGCAGACGGTAACCGCCAGCGGCCAGGCCCAGGCCGCCGGGTCGTCGCGATGGCGCGTCCGCCGCGCATGTATGGCCGCCGCCACTCCTCCCGCGACGGCCAGCGCGATCGCCGGGGCCGTGCCGGTCCATGCCTCCAGCCATCGGAACAGCGGGCCGTTGAACCGCCACTGCGCCAGGTAGGTCCCGAGAGAGCCGGCGGGAAGCTGCCAGCCGTCGAGGAACGGCACGTACAGCAGCACCACCAGCAGCGCGCCGGCCGCGGCGTCGACGAGCCGGATCCGCTTCCAGAACAACGGCGCCAGCACGATCGGCAGAAACTTGACGGCGACGGCGGCGGCGAGGCCTACCGCGGCCAGGAGCGAACGGCGGCGAGACAGCGCGTAGGCCGCGGCCACCAGCAGCAACGCGCCGGCGACGTCGACGTGGGCCCCGCCAGCCCCCTCCAGCGCGACCAGGGGGTGCCAGGCGTAGGCCAGCACCCACCAGGGACTGCGACCGGTCGCGGCGAGCCAGCGCCAGATCACGCCGACGATCAACAGGTCGCAGACCAGCACCGCCGCCGCCATGGCCGGCACGGACTCGTGCACCGACGTCACGCCGAGATAGAAGCGCTGGGCCAGCGGCGGGTAGATGGACGGAAGCACCGCGCTCGTCGGATCGATGCGGCGCGTGAGATCCGTGTGGAGATGAGCCAGGGCGGGATCGGCCGGGACCGTCTCGAGGGGATTGAGGCCGTGCTGCTGCACCCGCCCGTCCCAGACGTAGCGGTATACGTCGTCCGAGACCAGCGGCGCCGCGCCCAGCAGAACCAGGCGCCAGGCGACGGCGAGGCTCAGGCAGACGGCCAGCCGGCGGCGGTCATCCCGCGGGGCCGGGCGGTCACCGGCGAGCCGGCCAATCAGGCGGAGCGCCGCAACGTAGACAATCGACGCCACGGACAGCAGCGCGACGAACGCCTCGGCCTGCCGGCGCGCGTCGAGCACGGTGGCCGCGGCCATCACGACCAGCAGCACGACGCCGCACGCCACGAGGCGTCTGCTCGCGATCTCCGCGGCCGACGCACCACCACGGACCAACGCCTGCACGAGCCGCGCCGCCACGATGAGCAGCACGAAGAACGCCTCGGCCTGCCACCGGGAATCCAGCGTCGCCAACACCAGCGCCGACAGCAGCGCAACCCCGCTGACGACGATGTTCCTGTTCATCAGCCTTCGGGTATGCCGACCGAGGGAGTGCGCCGGGGGGGCTCCGACGAGCACCTCCCGTAGTACCACCGCCCGAGCCGGTCGGGGGAAACTCCGGCGCCGTAGAGCGCCAGCAGGGCAAGATTCAGCACGGTCCGCCGCAGCCAGCCGTCGCGCTCCCAGCGGCGGGCGGAGGCCTGTACCGACACCGGTGGAAACCAGAGCCGCCCCCGCCGGCGCAGGCGTCGAACGAAATCGACGTCCTCCATCAGCGCCAGCGGCCGGTAGCCTCCCAGCGCTTCGAACGCTTCCCGGCGGACGAAGATCGCCTGGTCGCCGTACGGCAACCCCAGGCACCGCGTCCGGACCGCCACGCCGCGCTCGACGACCCGAGCGGCCCAGTGGGCGGATGCGAGAGCCAGTCGGAACGCTCCGCCGGCGACGTCGGGCCGTTCCTCCGCCTCGTCGAGCACCGCCAGCCAGCCGGCCCCGAGCCGCGCGTCGGCATGCACGAAGAGCAGCCATCGACCGGACGCCGCGCGCGCCCCGGCGTTCATCTGGCGGCCCCGTCCGGGATCGCTGTCGATCCACCGCACGGAGGTCACGCGCCGGCGCAGGGGGTCGAGAGAACGATCACCGGCGTCGCCGTTGACCACGACCACCTCGATGCGCGGATCGAGCGGGTCCACCGGGAGTGCGTCGAGCAACCCGCCGAGCTCCGCCGTGTCCCGGAGCACGGGCACGACGAGCGAGACGAGCGGCCGGGAACGATCCGGGAACACCGCCGTCAGGGTATCAGCCGGGCAGCCGCAGGATCATCGCGAGCGGCTCCCGTCACCGCGGCAACCCGAGAAAGCGCGCGGATTCCGACCAGACTCGTTCGAGGCTGCCGCCGAGCTGGTGATCGTCATCGAGCATCACCAGCGTGACGTAGGGCCGGGCCGCCGCGTACCGTGCGACCATGTCGGGATCGACCACGTCGTCGCGCCGTCCCTGCAGCACGAGCGTGGGGATTGGCCGCCGCGCCGCGAACGAGTCGTAGCGCCGCGCGTCGCGGAACAGCTCGTAGTGCACGCGGGTCGCCTCGCCGGAGGCGTAGTGCGTCAGCTCCCACCAGCCGGTCTCGCGCCAGCGGGCCATGCCGGCGGCGCCCAGATCGCCGACCGGCCGGCGGCCGAAATCGAGAGCCGGGGCCAGCAGGACGAGCTGCGCGATTGGCTGCGGCGCTTTCGCCGCGGCCTGCTCGGCGGCCTGCAGGGCCACGAAGGCGCCGAGGCTCGAACCGAACAGCGCCACCGGTCCCGCCGGCAACGTGGAGACGAGCGCCGCCGTCCGCTCGATCATCCGCGAGGCCGTCAGCGTGGAGAAATCAGGCTGGTTCAGGTCCGGACAGTGGAACGCCACCCCGTGCGCGGCGAGCCGGCGCTTCAGGAAGTCGGCCTTCGACGACGCCGGCGACGAGGCGAAACCGTGCAGATAGACGACTTGCGGCGTCACAGTCGATACGGACAATCCGGCCGGCAGCGGCACGGGATCTCGCCGTCCCCCTCGGTGTTGTAGTGGAAGGTCAGCTCCTCGCCCGCCCCGATGTTGCGCGCGGCGACGATCCAGATGGTGTCGACCACCACGGACGCGTAGCAGTTCGGCTTGCAGGAGTGGTTGATGAACCTCGAGAGATTGCCGCCGACGTGGCCGTCCCGGACGAACAGGTGGTTGATCCGGAAGCACCAGATCTCCCCCCGCATGAGGTAGCGGTCCTCGCGCACGAGGCTGTCGCGCACCCGGATCTTCTGGCCCGCGTAGTGGATGATCCGCTTGTTCTTGTTGATGTCCTCGAGCGCGAAGACGCCCCAGCCGTGAAGCTTCGACCGCTTCCGCCTGATCTTCGGGAAATAGAGGCCGGTGGCGTAGGGATCGGAGCGGTCGCGCGGCCAGTCCGGCACAGCGCGCGCGCGCGTCGTCGACCGGTTGCCGCGCCTCCGCGGCGACGTGCCGGCTGTTTCCACCATGCCGCGGATTCCCGGATCCGCGCGATTGCGGACCGTGCCGCCGCGCATTATAGCGGCGCTCCCGCGGCGCCCGTCCATTCGGCGCCCGTCCATCCGGCCCATCCCGGCCGGTGCCCATCGGGCCGGCGCTCTCGACCGGACGCCCGTCTATAATGCCGGCCGATGTCCGCGTGGTGCGAGGAACCGCCGCCGCCGCTGCTCCTGTCCGGCATCGAGCAGTTCAATCGGGGCGAGTTCTTCGAGCAGCACGAGACGCTGGAAGACCTGTGGCGCGAGGAGACGCGCGAGGTGCGCCGGCTGTACCAGGGCATCCTGCAGATCGGCGTCGCGATGTACCACATCGCGCGCCGCAACCACCACGGCGCGGTCTACATGCTGACCCGGGGGCCCGCCTACCTGCAGCCGTTCGCCCCGGCGTGCCAGACCGTCGACGTGGCGGACCTGCTCGCCCAGGCGGCACGCGTTCGCGCGGAGGTCGAGCGGCTCGGCCCCGAGGGCCTCGCCGGCTTCGACTGGACGCTGGCCCCGCGGGTCCGTTTCACGGGATGACGCCGAGAGGGAACCGCCGATGCCCACGCCCCGCTTCACGTCGGAGACCCTCACCTTCCTCCGGGCGCTCGCGCGCCACAACGACCGCGACTGGTTCCGCGAGCACCGCGAGGAATACGAATCGCACGTCAAGGGTCCGATGATCGAGCTCATCGAGCGCCTGGCGATCGACCTTCCGGGTATCGCGCCGGATCTGGCGGCCAACCCGAAGACGTCGATGTACCGCATCCACCGCGACACGCGCTTCTCGGCGAACAAGGCGCCCTACAAGACGCACGTCGCCGCGATCTTCCCGCACCGCGCGTTGCCCAGGCACGAGGGCGCGGGACTCTACGTCCACGTCGCGACCGACCAGGTCTTCATCGGCGGCGGCCTGTACCGGCCGCAGCCGCGGCAGCTCCATCGCCTCCGGGAGCACATCGCCGCCAACGGCGAGCGCCTGCGGGGTCTCGTCGCCGCGCCGGCGTTCCGCCGCAACTTCGGCGAGCTGTCCGGAGAGAGGCTCAAGCGCGTGCCCCGCGGCTTCCCCGCGGATCACCCCGCCGCGGATCTGCTCCGGCTGAAACAGTTCCTCGCCGGCTGCGAACGGCCGGCGGCGGTCGCGATCGGGCCGCGCTTCTACCCGTCGCTGCTCCGCCTCTTCTCTCACCTGGCGCCGCTCATCGACTTCCTCAACGCCCCGCTCGCCAGCCGCGCGCTCCGCCTGGAGGAAACATTGCCGGCCGGCCCGCCGTCCAACTGAGCAGAAGGAGCTGCTCACATGGCACGCCTGCTCGCGTTCGTCCTCGTCTGCGCCGCGTTCCCGTTCCTGACCGGTTGCGATCTCGCGATCCGGTCCACCCTCTTGTTCGGCGAGCGCCGTCCGGCCGACGAGCTGTTCGAGTGGCAGGGCCGGATCGCCGCCGGCCAGCACGTCGAGATCAAGGGCGTCAGCGGGACGATCACCGCCGCGCCGTCGACCAGCGGATTCGTCGAGGTGACCGCCGACCGACGGGGAGCCAGGAACGACCCCAACGAGGTTCGCATCGCCATGGTGGAGCATCCGGCCGGGGTGACTGTCTGCGCGGTGTATCCACGGGAGGGCAACGAGTGTCTCCCCGGCGACGAAGGCAGGCTGAGCGCCCGCAGGAACGACGTCAACGTCGAGTTCACCGTGGGCGTTCCGGCAGGCGTCGACTTCGTGGCGCGTCACGTCAACGGCAACATCGGTGCGTCGGGCTTGACCGGCGACGTGGAGGCGCGCACCGTCAACGGCAGCATCGACGTGACGGCCGGCGGGCACGCGCGGGCGGTGACCGTCAACGGCGCGATCAAGGCGGCCATCGCCGGGGACGACTGGGATGGAGAGGGATTCTTGGAGACTGTCAACGGCAGCGTGACCCTGACCCTGCCGGAGACCGCCGACGCCGACGTGTCGGTCCGCACCGCGAACGGCTCGATCCGCAGCGACCTGCCGATCACGGACACCGACGAACGGCGCCAGCGCTTCGAGGGCCGTCTGGGGAACGGCGGCGGCACGCTGCGCGTTCGTACCGTGAACGGCTCGGTCCGGCTGCAGTCCGCCGAGTAGTCCGCGTCGTCGCCCCTCGCGGCCATCCGCCCGGATCAGGACCTCGGGCGCCCGAGCACGTGACGGAGCGCGTCCTCCAGATTCGGGTAGCCGAAGGCGAAGCCGCCGTCGCGCAGGCGGACGGGATGGACGCGGCTGCTCCCGAGAAGCAACGCATCCGCCATCTCTCCGAACGCCAGCCGTGCGCCGAACGCCGGCAGCGGCAGGATGGTCGGACGGCGCAGCACGCGGCCGAGCGTCTTCGTGAACTCCGCGTTGGAGACCGGATTCGGGGCGACCATGTTGACCGGGCCGCTCAGGCCGTCCGTGCACAGGGCGTGCAGGATGCCGCCCAGCACGTCGTCGAGAGCCACCCAGCTCATGTACTGCCGGCCCGAACCGATGACGCCGCCGACGCCCATGCGGAACGGGAACAGCATCTGCCCGAGCGCACCGCCGGCCGGGGTCAGCACGATGCCGATCCGCAGGTGCACCACGCGCAACCCGGCCTCGCTCGCCGGCGCCGCCGCATCCTCCCAGGCCTGACAGACCTCGGGCAGGAATCCGCCCCCCGGCGCCGACGATTCGTCGAGATTCTCGTCCCCCCGGTCCCCGTAGAATCCGATCGCCGAGGCCGCGACCAGCGTCCGCGGCGGCCGCGGCAGGGCGGCCAGCGCCTGTGCGAGACGCCGCGTCCCGTCCACCCGGCTGTCCCGGATTCGCGCCTTGCGGGCCGCGGTCCAGCGCCCCCCGGCGATGTTCTCCCCCGCCAGGTGCACCACCGCGTCGACCCCGTCGAGGGCGCCCGCGGACAGCGCACCGGTATCCGGATCCCAGCTCGGGACGCCGCCGGCGGCGTCCCGGCTCGCGCTCGCGCGCCGCAGGGCCGCGGCCTCGTGTCCTCCGCTCCGCAGGAACGGCACGAGCGCTGACCCGATCAAACCCGTCGCCCCGGTAACCGCGACCTTCATCGGTCTCCCTCCATATCGACGATGCCAGCCCATGTCGACGGCCGTCACGCGCTGGCGGTACGTGAACAGACGATCGAGCTCGATGCGCAGACGAGACTCTCCCGACGGTACTGCAACATTCGTTGACCCCAGAAGTTTCGCGCCAGCGAAACTCCCAACGCGACCACAGGTCGCGCCGCCTCTAGGGAACGGTGACGACCAGTGCCCGGCACGGCTCCCCCCCGACGCGGCGGTAGCCGTGCAGCACCGTCGCGTCGAGGTACGCGGCGTCCCCCGCCGCCAGCGTCTCCTCCGCATCCCGCACGTACAGGCCGAGCGTTCCTTCGAGCACGTAGACCAGCTCGACGCCTTCGTGCTTGTGCAGGCGCACGTCCTCCATCGGCCGCGCCTCGAACTCGCCGAGGTACGAGTGCATCCTCTTCTTCTCGGCGCGAAAGTCGAGCGATTCGAAATGGTAGGCGACCTCCTTCGTTCCCATGCGCTCCGGCAGGCGCAACCGGTCTTCGCGCCGGACCACGGTCACCGCCGGTTGGTCGTGGCTGAAGAAGTAGTCGAGGCCGACGTTGAACACCAGCGCAATCCGCAGCAAAGTCGGCAGCGTCGGGTACATCCGGCTCCGCTCGATCTTCGAGAGCAGCGCCGCCGACAGTCCCGTATGCGCGCCCAACTCGACCAACCCCATGCGCTTCCGCGTGCGCAGGTCGCGCACTTTCGTGCCGATCCCGTACTGGTCCAGGCCGTTCTGCAGGGTCTCGGTCAGCGCCATCCGGATCCGTCCCCGATCCGATCTCTCACGACGCGACGCGCCGCAGGGCGGCGCGGGCTGCCGCGGTTTTCTTCACGCGCAAGTGAATTTAATTTACACTCTATTTCATGAGAAGGCAAGAGGCCGGGCCGAGCAGCTGCCGATCCGCTGGCGGACGCTGATCGAGGTCTGGGACCCGCCCCGCCGCTTCGTAGATCTGCAGGTCCGGGGTCCGTTCCGGCAATGGCGCCACGGCCATACCTTCACGGACTCGGGCGACCGGACTCTGGTCTCCGACGTGGTCGATTTCGATCTCTACTGCCGAACGCTCGCCCGCACGGTGCTGCTCGCGTGGATCGACGCCGACCTGAGAGCCATCTTCGCGTATCGGCAACGCGCGACCGCGCTTGCGTTCCGACCCGGCCAGGAGCCTGCGCCGTAAAACGGGTCGAAACTCCTATCGGTCGCGCCTGGGCGGCAGGGGGAGGAACGCGGAGATCCGCGCGACGTAGTCGCGATACGCCGGCTTGTCCCGCAGAAGATCACTTTCCAGCAAGCGCACGCCGGAGACGCGCAGCAGGAGCCAGGTCAGGAGCAGCGGCCCGACGACCGTCCAGTGCGCGCCGGGCGCTGCGCCGGCGAGACACCACAGGCCCCACCAGAGAACCGCCTCGCCGAAGTAATTGGGGTGCCGTGTATAGCCCCAGAGCCCCCGGTCGCATACCCGGCCCCGGTTCGCCGGGACCGCCTTGAACCGCGCCATCTGCCAGTCGCCGGCCGTCTCGAAGCCGAAGCCGACGAGGAACAGGAGCGCGCCCAGCGCGTCGAGCAGCCGCGGGCCGCCGGGCTCCTCCACGTGCATCACCGCCAGCAGCGGCAGCGAGACGATCCAGGCGAGGGTCGCCTGCAACCAGAACACGACGAACAGGCTCGTCCACCGGAAGCGCGGCCGGCGCTCGCGCATCGCGCGGTACCGCTTGTCCTCCGCCGCGCCCCACCCGCGCCACGCGAGGTAGCCGGCCAACCGGACAGCCCAGAGACCGACCGCGGCCAGCACGACGCTGCGGCGCAACGTCAGCTCATCGGCGCCGCTTGCATAGACGCCCGCCACGGCCAGGATGGCGAGGCTCCAGCAGATGTCGACGATGCTCACGTCGCGGCGCGCCACGCTCGCCGCCCAGACCGCGGTCATCAGCGCGAGCAGCGTTCCCAACCCGGCGATGGCGCTCCCGGTCATGTGGATCGGGCGGCAGGGGAGGACGCGGCCGAGCCGTTGGTCCTGCCGCGGCGCAGAAGGTAGTGAGCCACGAACCACTCGCGGCCCGCACGATACCCGAACAGCTCCGCGCAGGCGAGCAGGAACAGCCGCCACCGCCCGACTCGCAGGCGCCCCGTGCCCGGCGCTTCCCCGGTGCCGAGCACCTGCTCCGCCTCGGCGCGGCGCGCGTCGAGGTTCGCGAGCCACGCCCGCAACGTCCGCTCGTAGTCGCCGCCGCCGACCTCCCACCGGCGCTCGAGCCGCAGCGGAGCTGCGCGCGATCGGCGGTCGCCTGCAGCATCGCGGACTCGGCAGCGGCCAGCGTCGTGACCCCTGCCGGCCAGAGCCCGGCGCTGTACTTGAGCCGGGGGCCGAGAAGAAGTCGGAAGAATGCGGCCGGCGTCTCGTAGTGCTGGTCGTTCGCGGCCGACGGCGCCACGGCGACAGGCCCCTGCCGCATGAGCACCCGGTGATCGTCGACCGTCCGCGCACTCCCACCGCCGGCCCGCCGGCGCTCCGCCTCCAGCCGCCCGCGAAGCAGCGAGCGGATGCCGAGCCGAATCAGCCCGTCCGGCATCAAGCCGCGTTCGGCCGCCGCCAGCGCCAGGGCCGGGGTCACGCCGCGCCCGCCCGATTCAGCAGTGCCGCGTCCTCGGCTACGTCTTCAATCCGATCAGCCTGTACTACTGCCATGACGCCGGCGGCGCCCTGGCCGCGGTAGTCGCCGAGGTCGACAATACGTTCGGCGAACGGCACCTGTATCTGCTCGACGGGAGGCGGACGGCCGCCGGGGGCGCTACGGCGCGATTCCGCTGCGCCAAGGAGATGCACGTCTCGCCGTTTCTGGCGATGGACTGCACGTACGATTTCGAGCTGGCTCCCGTCGGCGACCGCTTGAGCGTCGTCATCGTGCAGCACGAGGGCGGGCGGCGCGTGCTCGACGCCCGGCTCCGGGGACGGCGCAAGCCTCTGACGACCCGCACGGTCGCGGACGCGCTGCTACGCTATCCGTGCGTCACGTTGAAGACGATCACCGCGATCCACGTCGAGGCCGCCCGGTTGTATCTGAAGGGGATTCCGTTCCTCAGCCACCCCGGCGAGACCGCGGCCCAGCGGCGGCAGCGCGCGCTGCTTGCCGCCGGCGAGGGCCAAGGGGAGCACGCGCCAGCGGGGCCGTCCGAAGGCGGTCGGGGAAGACCATGACGGCCCCGGTTCGCATCGGGGTCTCGAGCTGCCTGCTCGGCGAGAAGGTGCGGCACGACGGCGGGCACAAGCGCGATCCATACCTCGTCGAAACGCTGGGCCAACTGGTCGAGTGGGTACCGGTCTGCCCCGAGGCGGAGGCGGGGCTGGGCACGCCGCGCGAGCCGATCCGCCTGGTGCGCGACGCCGGCCGGTCCGACGGCGTGCGGCTCGTCAGCCGCAGCGGAGTCCGACTCACCGGCCGCATGCGCCGTTTCGCCCGCGACAGGCTGCGCGCACTCGCCAAGACCGACCTGAGCGGCTACATCCTGAAGAAGGACTCCCCGAGCTGCGGCATGGAGCGGGTCAAGGTCTGGACCGGCGAGGACAGCCGCTCGTCGGAACGGAACGGCCGCGGGATCTTCGCAGCGGAGCTGCTGCGGCAGTACCCGAACCTGCCGGTGGAGGAAGAGGGACGGCTGCACGATCCGGTGCTGCGCGAGAACTTCTTCGAGCGGGTCTTCGCCTATCGGCGCCTGCGCGCGCTCTTCTCCTCCCGCTGGAACGTCGGCGCCCTCGTGCAATGGCACACCGCGCAGAAGCTGACGCTGATGGCCCACTCGCCGGTCCGCTACCGCGAGCTGGGACGCCTGGTGGCCGAGGCGCGCGAGATACCCCGCGCGGAGCTGGGCCGCCGCTACGAGGACGAGTTCATGGCCGCCATGCGGATCCGGGCGACACGGGCGCGCCACACGAATGCCCTCATGCACGCGATGGGCCACTTCAAGCGCCGCATCGACGAAGCCTCGTGCGACGAGCTGCTGGCCGTGCTCGAGGACTACCGCCGCGGCCTCGTGCCGCGGATCGTGCCGCTGACGCTGGTGCGGCACCATGCGCGACGCCTCGAGGTGGACTACCTTCTGGGACAGACCTATCTGAACCCGCATCCGAAGGAGCTGGCGCTTCTGAACCATGTCTAGAAGCTCGCGCCGGCGAACGCAACGCGGTGAACTCCGCGGCGCGGAACTCCTGCGGCGCAGACGCCCGGCCGGTAGACGCGCATCCAGTGCGGGCTCGGGAACCCGAGGACGTTCCTGTTGCTGAGCGTCCGCGCCGCGTCGACGACCTGTTCGGCGCGGCTCGTCAGCGGGACTCGATGCTCCCGCTTTCTCGGTGTCGATCTCGGTCCACTCGGTCCCGCGCACCTCGCCGGACCGAGCGGCCGTGAGCGCACGAGAAACTCGAAAGCCAGCTTGACGACGGGTCGGGAGGTCGGTAGATCAGCCCCGAGACGCGAACCGCGCAGGCCCAATCCTACCCTCCAGGCCTTCCGCGTGCGACGTGCCGCGCCGTGCTCGGCGAGAGGAGTGCGGCCCGTTGCGCATCCGCAACGTTGCAGATATCCCGTACGTTCACGCAATCGTCATACGGCATCCCGCTGCCGATCACTCAATCAGCATATTCCTATGAGAGTCTTATGCTGTCTTCGTCAGAGGCCCTCTGACTGAGCCGCCCGGCAGGTGTGACGTCTACACCAGCTGTTGGAGCCGAATAGCACCGGTCTTCGGTGGGTCGCTTCAGGCACATGCCGTGACCCTCCATTCGACCCAGGTGGTGGATAAGGTACTCGCGTTAAATGGAGACTACGCCCATGAAGGCCATCACGCCGCTCCTCTGTACCTCTATTATCCTGCGTGGCATCGCCGCGGTACTGTTGTCGTCTTCCGTTGCCGCGACGGCGTCCGCCCAGACAGCCGGCGCAATCGAGGGTTCGGTCGTTGACGCCAACGGCAACCCGCTGCCCGGCGTCGTGGTGACGGTGACCGGTCCCGGCGTCCGCGAGGAGCAGGTGACAGGCGCCGACGGCTCCTACGCAGTGACCGATCTGGCGGCCGGCGATTACCGCGTGACGGCGGTCCTCCCCGGCTTCGAGACGGTGGACCTCCCGGTCGCCGTGGCTGCGGGCGCCACGGCAATGGCCCCGATCGTCCTGCAGATCGCGCGGCTGCTCGAAACGGTCAGCGTCGTAGCCGAGGAGCCCCGCATCTTCGCGCGCAACGTCGTCGCCGAACCGATGATGATGCAGCAGTCGAACATCACCGGCGTCACGTCGGTGGTGGACAATCTCCCCGGCGTATCCGTGCAGGAGGGGGACGCGTACGGCTTCGACGACTGGTCGAGCAACGTCGCCGTGCGCGGCTTCCAGGTGACGATCAACGAGGCGCAGATCGGCACGACCATCGACGGCTTCCCCAACGGCACGTCCGACTACTGGAGCGGCTCGAAGGCGAACCGGTTCATCGACCCGATGAACCTCGGCGGCGTCGAGGTGTCGCAGGGGACGGCCGACATCGCCTCGCGGTCGGTCGAGGCGCTGGGCGGCACGTTCGACTACTTGACCGACGACCCGGCGGCAGAGCGGACCTACACCGCGACGACCACCATCGGCGAGAACGAAGGCCAGCGGTTCTCCATGCGGGTCGACACCGGGCCGCTGTTCGGCCGAGACACCCGCGCCTGGGTCGCCGCGGTCCGCCAGGAGGCGACCGACTGGGTGGAGGGCTCGGCGCGGAACGAGCGCGAGCACGTCGCCGCCAAGCTCGTCTCGGCGCACGGACGCCTCGATCTGACCAGCTACCTCTCGTACGACAGCATTCACGAGGACGTCTACCAGCGGCTCTACAGCGATGCCGACTTCCGGGCGAACCCGCGCTGGGATCGTCTGGTCGGCGACTGGCCGGGCGTGCCGTACCTGAACCAGTTCTACCGGCCGGGCTGGCAGACGCGGCGGAACAACACGTTCGGCTACCTCAAGGCGGACTGGTCGCTCAGCGACGTTACCTCGGTGAGCGTGGGCGGCTATTTCCACCGCAACCGGGGCCGCGGCGACTGGCTGCCGCCCTACATCGCCGACGTCAGCGACGACGGCGGCGGCCCGGAATCTGAGCTGATGGGTGGGACACCCGTCGAGGGCGGCTCCCAGCTCGGGCTGATTCGTTTCGTGAACCCGGACGGCGCCGCCGTCGGACCGATGCCTGGGTGCACGTCGTCCTACATCTTCAACTACTACGGCTCGGGAGGCCCGGCGGTCGACCCGGCGTGCCACCCCGGCGCCACCGCCGTGCAGTCCTACCGCCACAGCCACTACGGCAAGGACCGCGCCGGCGTGACGCTCGACGAGGAGTGGTTCGCCACCATGGGGGCTGCGGGCAGCACGTTGCGCGCCGGCATCTGGTACGAACACACGCGGCGGGATCTCGGCCGCGACTGGCACCAGATTCTGGATCCGACGCTCAGCTTCAACTGGAACGAGCAGCCCTACTGGCAGCAGTACGACTGGCAGTTCCCCCAACAAGTCTTCAAGTGGTACGTGGAGGAGACGATCTTCGCCGGGCCGTTCGCACTGAGCGGCGGCGTCAAGCAGTACCTGGTCGGCGTGTCGCGTGAGGACCTGTTCAATGTCGATCCAGACCTGGAGGTCGATTCGAATTCGGACCTGCTCTTCTCCGGCGGCGTGACGTACGAGACGCCGGTGGAGGGTCTGGACCTGTTTGCCGGCTATGCCGAGAACTTCAAGGCGATCAGCAGCCTGCTGCTCGAGGTGCCGGGGCGCAGCCTGGACCTGATCGAGCCCGAGACCGCCTCGAACATCGATGTCGGACTGCAGTACGCGGGGGACCGGCTGGCATTGAGCGCCACCTGGTACACCATCGACTTCCAGAATCGCATCTTCTACCTCGGGCCCGCAACGGCAGCCGGCCCCAACTACCTCATCCCAGGCGGCGGCGCCTACTTCAACGCGGGCGGCATCGACACGAGCGGCATGGAGTTTTCGGCGACGGTACAGCTGCCGCGCCAGACGTCGTTCTACACCGCCTTCACCTTCAACGACTCGGAGTACATCGGGAGCGGCGACCCGCTCGTCGACGCCAACCAGGGCATCGTGGCGGGGACCGACGTCACCGGCGTGCCCGACCGGCTGTGGGTCGTCTCGCTCGACCGGAGCGGTCCGCTCGGCGTGGGGCTGAGCGCCAAGTACACGGCGTCGCGGCGCGTCAGCCTGAGGTCGGACTGGTACGCGGACGCCTACTGGCTGGTGGACGCCTACGTCAGCTTCTCGGGCGAGGCGTTGAGCGACTTGCTCCGGTCGACGGAATTCGCCATCGTGGCGACCAATCTGCTCGACAAGCCGTATCTTTCCGCCATCACCGAAAACGCAGCGTGGCTCGGTGCGCCGCGGACCATCTCAATGACCGCGACAGTCTCGTTCTGACGGCCTCGCCCGCGGCGAACCGACACCGCCCCGCCTCGCCGAAGTCACTTTTTTCGCGGCGCATGGGTGTGCGCGGGGCACGAGCCCCGTTTCCTGACAGGGGGACGAGGAACGCTGGCAGGCGGTGGCGGTCCTGCTGGTGCCCCCGCCGTTTCAGCAGTGCGGCACATCCGGCGCTACAGCACGATGTGACAAGTGATCTGATCGAAGCGGTGCGGTCGCGCCGTCGAGATCCTGCACGAGGCGAAGCCGCTCGGTAAACGGCACCGGACTGGTGTTTCCGAGCATCCGCGGGAAGGCCCTGTCCGACATGGCGCTCTCCAAGCTCGTCAAGGAGAAGGGCATCTCGGCCGTTCCCCACGGGTTCCGGTCGAGCTTCCGCGACTGGGCCGCGGAGCGGACGAACCACCCGCGCGAGGTCGTCGAGGCGGCGCGGGCGCACGTGGTGGGCAACCGGATGGAAGCGGCCTACGCGCGGTCCGACCGGTTCGAGCGCCGCCGCCGATTGATGGACGACTGGGCGGCGTATCTGGACGGCGAGCGCGGGCAGGCGATCCCGATGCGGAGGTGACAGCTCGGCCGCGTCGCGCCCGCTGGCCGAAACGACCGCTACACGCCGGAACGGTTCCGTTATGCTTTGCGGGCCGGGGTTCACTGGTACCGGGCGTGGGGGATAGGGAGCGACCGGGGAAGGCCACGGCATGGACGAGTCACGAGGCAGCGCTGGAAACGGACTCTCGCTCGGCGTGCTGATTCTCGGATCACTGTACTGGGACAACTCGGTCCGCGAGGAATGGCGGCGAGAACGCCTGGATCTGGAACGCCAACTACACGTCCGCGCCCCCATCCGTTACGGACGGCAGTCGAAGCAACGTGGACGCTCCTATACGATGGTGTTGTCTGCGGGCCTCCGCGAAGCAGACTTCGGCACCGCGGTCGTTGTCCCCTGCAAGTCACGTGACCTGATCGAGGAGGCCAAGAGCCTCTGGGAGGCGGAGGGCGGCACGCGCGGTGCCGTTTCGGGGAGCTGGGGATGCGTAGGGCTCCTTGTCAATCCGGAGGCCGGGCAGCCGGAGCATCGGGATCGGTGGAGCGAGTTCGTCAATGGTAGACCGGGCTATGGGCGGTTGGCGCACGCGAAGGGTGAATTGGGGGCGGTAGACAAGGCGGGTCTTCTCACGATCGACTGGCCCAGACGTGTCCGAGGGTCGCCTCTGATGCTCGATGCCCTGCTCGCAACGGCTACCGACCCGACGCTCGTTGAGGGTACCCGTTATCCGACACCCAACGAGGTTGCGAACGCGTGGGACACGTCGAAGGGCAGGGAGAGCATCCGGTATTTCTGCGACAACCGACGGAACGGGATAGAGACCTTCCAGGATGAGGGAATCGCAGAACACCTACGGCATCTTGGACACGTGTGCTGACGCGTACCGCACGCTATCGTGGCAGCTGTCGTTGACGGAAGCAGGAGAACCGTACCCCTTGGCCGGAACTCCGAGCGGGCGAGGACGTCCGTCGTGAACCCGCGCGCAACACGGCCGGCGAGAACCAGCGGCCGAACACCGGCAAGCCGCCTCGGCGGCGCTACGCCGGCGTCAGGCTCTCGTAGCGGGCGACCAGCGCGCGGATCTCGTCACGATGGGCTCCGAGCGCGGCGGTCGGCTGCGGTGCGCGAGCTTCCCGGTCGGACGCAGGCGGTCCCGCCGTCGAGCCGCAGGGCGAAGCCCCTCCGCCTCCAGGTTCCACAGCAGCCGGACCGCGGCCAGCGACACGGTCCGGCCGCCCTTGCGCGGGCACTCGGCGACGGCAACGGCCTCGTGTACCCGATGCGGAGCGGGCGGGCGATCGCCATGTCGACGATCCCCAAGATGCTCCAGTACCACGAAGTCGCCGCCGTTCCACACGGCCTCCGGTCGTCGTTTCGGGACTGGTCGGCCAAGGAGACGGGTCACCCGCGCGAAGTGATCGAGGCGGCGCTGGCTCACGTCGTCCAGAACAAGGTCGAGGCGGCCTGCGCTTGCCCGGATCTGTTCGCGCGTCGGCGGCGGCTCATGGAGGAGTGGTCCCCGTACCGCGCTGGTGATGCCAGCGCGGTCTCCGTCAGAAGGGACCGATCTTGAGCAGTCTCTCGGCGTTCTTGTGGGCGATCTTCTCCTTGACGTTCCGGGGCAAGTCGACCGCTCGAAACCAATCGGCGCCCACCTTGTTGCTCACGAACGGGTAGTCCACCGCGAACATCACCCGGTCCTCGCCCATGACGGACAGCACCAGCCTCAACAGCTCGTCACGGAAGAACGCGCTGGTCGTGATCCAGAAATTGTCGTGGAAATACTGCTGGACGGGTTTCTCCAGCGTGTCCGCGGTGATCCTGGCCAAGTCGTCCCCAAAGCGCCAGTAGAAAAAGGGCAGGCCCTCGCCCATGTGCCCGACGATGATCTGCAGCCTCGGGAACCTGTCGAAGACGCCGCTGGCGATCATGCGCAGACATTGGAGCGCGACCTCCTGGTGCCAGCCATAGCCGGCGCCGCTGAGCACGCGGCTCACCCACTCGTTGCCCAGGCCGTTGTAGTAGGTGTCCATCACTTGGAGGGAGGCCCAATTCGGGTGGATGTAGATCGGCACGTCGAGTGTCTCGGCCCGGGCGAGCACGGGCACGAAGTCGGCGTGGTCGAGGAACTTGCCGTCGACGGCTCCGTAGGTCATGCACCCAAGGAAGCCCAGCTCGCGCACGGCGTATTCGAGTTCGTCGGCGGCGGCCTGCGGCTCGCTCAGCGGCAGCGTGGCAAAGGCGCGAAACCGACCCGGATAGGCCGGAATGACCTCGTGGGCGACCCAGGAATTGAGCCTGCGGGCGTATACGACGCCCTCGGCGCCGGGCAGGTTCTGGGCGCCGGGCGTCAGGGCCGACAGGACCTGGATGTCGATGCCCGCCGCATCCATGTCGGCGATGCGGCCAGCGCCGACGTCGTTGATGTCGAACCGGGGCGTGCCTTGCGGGAACTGGATGCCGTTGAGCCGTCGCAGCTCAGCCGTCGCGAAATGCTCTTCCAAACCGAGAAGGAACAGGTCCTCCTCCTCCTCGCCGGCGGCGGTGCTGGCTGGCAGTGCCGTTGTCGCCGCCGCGGTGATTCCGAAGGCAGCGGCACGACCGAGGAACTCCCGTCGGCTCATGGCCCTGCGAGCCGTCTCGAGTCCGGGTTGAGAACGTGCATCGATGTCGATCATGATGTGAACTCCTTGGCGCCATGATTTGTCAGCATCAGTCGGCTGCCGCCACCCCATAGTCGATGTTGGCGCCCGTCGTCGCGGGGTCAGGGCGCCTCCGCCGCGACGTTTCAATCGCCGCCGGGCTGCGCGACTTCGTCAATCCAGACGCGCACCTGATGCTCGCCCCCGCTCACACGGACGATGTCGCCGCGCAGTTCGCCGAGTTGCTCGACCGCCGCGTGTACGTTGAGGGCTTCGCCGTCTCCCGACAAGAGCGCGTCGACAACCGCGACCGGGATCCGGATGTCAACGGTCTCGCCGCCGTCCCCTTCGCACTCCTCTACCTGCACGTTGATCTGATCACCCGTGCGCGCGATGCGCACCGTCTCATCCTCGCCGTCGACGGCCACGAACTCCGCCTCGCCGACACCTGAGATAGCGCGCCAGAGATCGCGCATGGCGCCGACGTTGACCTCGTCTGCAGCCAAGTCGAGCAGCCGGTCCGACAGGGTGCCGTGCGGGACCAGGCTGAGCAGCGGCTCGACCGCCGACAGCGGGAGATTGATGTTGGCTTCGAAGTCCGCTCTCTCATCCCCGTCGTCGGCGTCATGGTCGTCATGCCGGCCATGGCCGCGCCCGTCGCCGTCGTCGTCATGCGGGCCGTCGTCGCGACCGTCGTCACCGTCGTCGTGACGGCCGTCTGTGTCGCCGTCGTCGCCGTCACCGTCGCCATGATC
>Ga0209022_1000959_pt1 | contig 32374 bp, 32 predicted proteins | sample PinacodermPK_FD_187300 | JGI IMG/M metagenome (GOLD analysis project Ga0209022, IMG submission 187300) | Host-associated microbial community of the marine sponge Aplysina aerophoba from Gulf of Piran - sponge pinacoderm, lysed by proteinase... | ecosystem: Host-associated > Porifera > Sponge >...
CTCATCAGTTCTAGGTGCACACAAGACGGAAGTTGTCCCCTCAGCATAGTCCAAGGCAAGTTCCATTAACGGGCGATACGTACGTTTTTTGTTACATCGCCTAGTTATCTTTTTTGCAGGTTACTATAGAGAAGGTGTCTACGACAATTGCCGAAATCGAGAACGGATCGTTTTCATGTAAACACGTCTCAAGCGTACAACGTCAGGATTGTGTCATAAATCACAACATTTCGAATCCTACACGCTTACATGGAGGTAGAAGCAAGACAATGTCAGTACCGAAGCTATGAACCCAGACATTCTCCTCTCTACGACAGGTTTTATTCTAACCCTGGTTATCGCGCTTTGGCGTATGAACGCTTCACAAATCAAGCGTACCGACCAGCTCAGCCGTTCTCTCCGTGATGGCATCAGGGAGATTCGTAGCGAATTCCGTAGCGACATGAGCAAGTTCCGTAGCGACATGAGCAAGTTTCGTAGCGACATGAGCAAGTTCCGTAGCGACATGAGCAAGTTTCGTAGCGACATGAGCAAGTTCCGTAGCGAATTCCGTAACGACATGAGCAAGTTCCGTAGCGAATTCCGTAACGACATGAGCAAGTTCCGTAGCGAATTCCGTAACGACATGAGCAAGTTCCGTAGCGAATTCCGTAACGACATGAGCAAGTTCCGTAGCGAATTCCGTAACGACATGAGCAAGTTTCGTAGCGAAGTCCGCAACGACATGAACGAGTTCCGTAGCGAATTCCGTAACGACATGAGCGGCTCCATGAAGGTCAAAAGAAGCTTATAGACTCCACGGCCAAGCTTGATAGTCGTATCTCACGTCTGGAAGGCATGCTACAGCCCCGGCCTTGGGTCGAAGCTCCCGTAGGTGATATGCCTCCGGTCTCTGCTACGCAGGGCTGAATCTCATCAAGGCGTCGTCAAGTCGCTTGGGGGAATCTCATCACCCATGGGTGCTAACCTGATTTGATAATTAAAAATACGGTTCAGTACAATAAGGCCTGGCTGAGTAATCTGCCATGCCTATGATATCTTCCGGGATATAGTGCTACAAACGATAAAGTGGCTTTCTCCCAAATCTGCTGTTACTTCGGACAAGAGATCTTCTGGGTCCACCAGATAGATACAGTTACCTGATGCCTGATACACGCACTCGTGCGATGGACGAGTGAGTACGTTGTTGCCCAGTTCAGACTGTGGATTCTGCTTAACTTGTCTTGGGCCAGCTTTTTGGAGAACTCCAAATATGCTGACCGAGATTATTTGTTTTCCAGCTCTTCTACGTGATCTCTCAAAATCTGCAGCGACACATCTATATCGTTGAGATGCGTCCGGAATGAACCAACGGCCAACCGCAAGACCGTCGTGCCATGAATGCGTGTTGAAGTCATAAAAACTCGGCCATCTGCGTGCAGGTTGCGCACCAGTGTCTGGTTGAATTCGTTGGCATCACCTCTTTTGGGGACGTATCGATAAGTAATGATGGATAGGTCGGGTCGTGGTCCTACCTGAAATCCGTTGAAGCTTTGGATGCGTTCGTAAGCGTATCGAGCTAGGTGGATTTTCTCTGACAGCGCTGCACGGAACGGAGCTACCCCAAGAAGTTTCAGTGGCAGCCACATGCGCAGCCCACGAAAATGCTTTGACAACTCAGGTGACAGATAAGCTGGTGAAAGTTCGTGTGCGTCTGAGTCCATATCGAGCATGTAGGTGCCACGGCCCCCGTGAGCTGGTCCAAGAAAATCCTGGTCGCGCACCAGGAGAGCGCCCGTCCCAAACGGTAAAAAGAGGGTCTTGTGTGGGTCCAGAACGAGCGAGTCTGATTTGTTGATGCCGGATAAAACTGTTCGACCTTCCGGGCAGAGTGCAAAGAACGCACCGTAGGCGCCATCAACATGTAACCAGAGGTTGTTTGCACGAGCAGCTGAGGCAATATCTTCCAATGGATCGACTGTCCCCGTATTGGTTGTGCCGGCAGAGGCTACAATTAACCATGGATTCAATCCAGCTGCTTTGTCGGCGGTGATGGTTTTCTCCAGTGCGTCGGCTGACATTCGGCAGTGATCGTCTTCGGCAACTTTACGCCGTACGCAACTTCCCATACCAGCTATTCGAAGTGCTTTATCCACGCAGTGGTGAGTGTGCTCGGTCAAGTAAACGACTGCCCGATCATAGTCAGTGCCGCGGAGCCCGTGGGCTTCACGCGCCGTGATGATGCCGGACAAATTGGCTATGCTCCCACCGGATGCAAGGTATCCGCCGGCTCCTTTTGGGTATCCAACAACCTCCGCCATCCATCGAACAAGCATGTTCTCCATGCGAACTGCCCCTGGGGCAGAATGAAACACACCAGCATATCGGCCTCCAATAGCTGCGAGAAAATCTCCGAATGCAGAATGCACCAGTCCACCAGACGGGATGTAACCGAGGTACCGGGGGGATCCTGAATTTATTCCTTCATGATCGACGTGATCATACAGCAGCTTTAGTACCGCTTCCAATGAAATCCCCGTCTCTGTAATGGGCGATGACAGCAATCCGATGCTTTGGTCTTTCGATTTAACGAAGGCGGGGGTTTCACAAACATTTGCAATATGCTGGCGGGAATATTCCTCAACTTGGGTGAAAAGGTCGTCCAATTGCTGTGAGTTGGGCTCGAGTGCGCCGGCTCGACGTTCGAGCTCAGCCAGTAGCTCGTAATTAACTGAAATGCCAGCATTGGTATTGGGTTGAGTTTTCGTATTCTTTACAGATCTTAGCATGGTATTCTTTATGGTTGGTATGTCTTTATGTGAAGGCCTACACTCCGAGCCAAATGGCAGGGGGACAGCACGGGGAGTAAACCCTAGTACCTGCCGGACAGCTTGGCTTCCGGGGGATGATATCAGGCAAGTGACGCGTGACAACTTCTCACGCACCGAGAGTCATCCTTCCTGGGATGCCGCTAGATCAACACTGTCGGGAAAGGGCGTGGTAGTCCAGCGGGGAGCATCCCCTCATCCTGCGACAACCTTGTATACGTAAATCAGGACGAAAAGCTTCACATTACGAACTTGATATTTTGATGAATAGAAAGATCCTTACCAACAGGATAGTTGAGGCCGGTGCGGTCGCTATCGTGCGTATTAAGAAAACGTTACCGCTCGAGCCTGCGGCGGAGGCCTTGGTACGCGGTGGGATTGCAGTACTCGAAGTCACATGTACGACTCCGAATGCGCTCCCCACAATTGAAGCCCTGAGGCGGTGCTACGGAATGGATGTATTGATTGGGGCAGGATCGGTGATTACTGAACAGCAGGTGAAAGATGTTGCTTCAGCAGGTGCATGCTTTGTGGTTAGCCCGGTTACAAAGAAAAGAGTTATCAATGCTGCACATGCCCTTGATCTGCCGGTTCTGCCGGGCGCATTGACGCCCACGGAAGCACAGGTGGCTGATGATCTTGGAGCAGATATGGTAAAAATTTTCCCCGCGGGACAGCTGGGTTTTAGTTATGTGAAAGCACTCCTGGCCCCGTTACCACACTTAAAATTGGTGCCGACCGGAGGTGTTACGCCCGAGAATGCCGGGCAGTGGATTCGCAGCGGAGCTGCGGCAGTAGGGATAGGCAGTGCGCTCGTCGACGTAGCAGCAATTCGAAGTGGGCAGCTTTCCGTGCTTACGGAACGGGCATCCGTTTTGTGCGCAAGTATCGCGGAAGCCCGGCAGTGATTTTGATGAAGTCAGGCACCCGGCTACTATCATAGCGTGGCACATGCGGTGAGTTCAAAGGCAACGGGTTGTCCAGAGAACGGAGGGAGACCACCCATTTTTCTGATTTCGTGACTGAACCGGTGATTTTGCCCATATTCCAGTGGGATATCACATCTGAAAAGACCGTGGGAGTCTCCTTCGTTTCAGAGAATCAGGTCAATCATAATGATAAGGCAAGGCCCATGGCGCCAAGCACACCAGCTCTATCTCCCAATCCAGGTGGCACAATGTAGTTATCAATCCCACGGATGATGGCATCTGCTTGGACGTAATCATTCAAATATGACTGTACACGGGAACGGATAGCCGGGAACAAGTGCTCCTGCTGCATCACCCCACCTCCCATGATGACACGCTCGGGGGATAACGTCAGAATTAAATTTGTGACCGCAAGCGAGAGATAATGCGCCTCAAATTCCCATGCTGTATGATCTGGTGGTAAAGATTCCGCAGGGATTCCCCAACGCGCTTTGATTGCGGGCCCAGAAGCCATACCTTCCAGACATGGTCCATGATAGGGACAATGCCCTTTGAAGTCATCTCCATTAGCACGTGGCAAATTGAGATGTCCCATTTCCGGGTGCACGAGTCCATGAACGGGTACGCCTTCAACGATTGCCCCACCCCCAAAACCGGTACCTACTGAAAGATAGAGGAGGTTATCAACATCTTGACCAGCTCCCCACGCATGTTCACCCACCGCAGCCCCGTTTACATCGGTGTCGAATGCAGCCGGTAAATACAGACTACGCTCTACAAAGCCGACTAAGTCCGTGTTTCGCCATCCAGGTTTCGGAGTGCTTGTGATGAAGCCATAAGTATTGGAGGTTGGCCGAACATCTGCAGGACCGAATGTAGCGATTCCAATAGCGTCTGGTAAATGGGGTTGCGAACGAAAGAAATCCAAGGTGCGACCGAGTGTTTCCCGGGGAGTCGTTGTAGGGAATTGTTCCAAGGCGTAAATATTGTCCGGCGGGTATCCGACAGCACAGACAAACTTCGTGCCTCCCGCTTCTATGCCTCCCAGGAGAGGGGTTGATGTATGCGTCAAAACGGCAAAAAATCAATGGGTTGTACACATGAGTACCCAATCGGCGTGAAATAGGTCATGTGATCAGCGGCACATGTATAGGTGGCCTGTATCCGGGATTACGGCACCTGCACGGCGAGAGACGCAGCATTGGTCATCTTGATGACCTTTGAAAAGGGTCTATGAGTAGCTATATAAGATGCATACTCATGTATAGATCCCCTAATCAGTTAGTGTTGGTTGCGTCCACGAGGATACGGGTCATGCGCGCTATGAATGCAGAGGGTTCTGAGAGGTTGCCATCCATTAAGAGTGCCCCTTCATACACTTGTTCAATAGCTTCCTCAACCAAGTCGTTTTGGTTCTCGCCGGATTTCAGTGCCAGAATATTTTTCATGAGGGGGTGCTCCACATTGACTTCCAGGACTTTTTTTGTTCCCTCATAGTCGGGATTCATAGATTTCATCATGCGCTCCATCTGTGGATCCATCCCATCTTCGGTTGTTACCAGTGTTGCAGCAGAATCCACCAGGCGTTTGGATGCAGCCACATCCTGTACCCGTTCGCCCAACTGAACGCGGAAGAGCTTGAGGAGGGTATCGGTGTCATCATCGGGCAGTGATACCTCTTCAGAATCATCACCAAGATCGAGATCTGTCCCAGTTATACTCTTGAAAGACTTTCCTTCAAAATCCGCCATATTTGGCAGTGTTAGAGTATCAACGGGATCCGGAAGAAGTAATACCTCGATACCTTTGCGAGCGAAGACCTCGAGATGAGGGCTGGTGCGAGCGGACTCGAGGGAATCAGACAACAGGTAGTAGATGGTTTCCTGATCCTCCGGCATACGCTCGACGTAGTCCTTAAGCGTAGTTAAGCTCTTGCCGTCTGAGTGTGTTGAGTAGTAGCGCATGAGCTCCAAGAGCTCATCGCGTCGAGAATAATCACTCCAGAATCCAGCTTTGAGTATTACCCCAAAATTGCTGAAAAACCTATCATATAGCTCCTCATTCTCTGAGGCCCAGTCCTTGAGAAGGCCGAAAAGCTTGTTGGTAAGCGTAGAGCGGATTCGCTGGGCGGCACGGCTGTTCTGGGTAACCTCTCTGGATACATTCAGTGGAAGGTCATCCGTATCCACAATACCCTTTACGAACTGCAGGTAATCCGGCAACAACTCCTGTGCATCATCCCGCACGAATACACCTGAGCAGTAAAGGTGGAGGCCGCGACGATTCTCTTCCTGGAAGAAAGATACAGGGGGTTGTGAGGGGATGAACAGGAGTGCACCAAACGAAATCAGTCCCTCAATCTGCAGGTGTAAATGCCCGATAGGCTCCGAGTAATCGCCTGTTAAGAACTTGTAAAACTCATTGCGCTCTTCATCCGTCACGTCATCCTTGCGTTTCCTCCAAAGAGCTTTGATTGTGTTAGCCTGGTCGGAGCCTAGGATGATTGGGAAGTCCACGAAATTTGAGTATTTCCGAATGATCGACCGTGCGCGGAGCTCCGTCGCAAAATCTTTCGCGTCTTCTTTTAAGTGCAGTTTAATACTAGTCCCATGCTCACTACGTGCGCCCGGACTTATTGTATATGTGCCTGCACCGTCGCTACTCCAATTCAACGATTCGGCTTCCTCGTCGGCATGCAGCGTTTCAATCTCTATTTTATCGGCTACCATGAAGGCAGAATAGAAGCCCACGCCAAACTTTCCGATCATCCCAGCATCCACCTTTTTGCCGGTTGCTTTCTGCTCCTCAATAAAGGCCAGCGTACCACTACTGGCAACAGTTCCCAGTCGGTTGATCAGATCATCGCGCGTCATGCCAATCCCAGTATCCTCTACGGACAAGGTGTGGGCATCCTCGTCCACAGTGATCGTAATCTGGAGATTTTTTTTGTCACCTTCGGAATGGTCAGTCAGCTGACGAAGGCGGGCCTTGTTGAGTGCATCCGATGCATTGGAGATTAGTTCTCGCAAGAAAATCTCCTGGTTGGTGTAAAGCGAATTAACTATGAGATGCAGCAGCTGCTGCATCTCGGCCTTGTACTCGAATTGTTGAGATTGTGTGGTTTCTGTCATTTAGAATATTATCAGTTACTCTCCAGTCAATGACGATGGGTCAGGGAAAAGCTGGTCCAATCGATTCTCGAATACCCTGTAGGTAAATTGACTGCCGCCGGATGTGATAGCTATCGCAGACTCGGCGGGCATTGCCTGGACAGATGAGGTCGTGTTCGTGTTGGTTGAAAAGTCAATACGATAGCTTGGATCTGCCAGGACCTGTACCGGAATATCATCAAAGAATCCATCCGCACTCAGCGGGGCGAACCGTCGAACCCAGTTGGTTACCTGCAGGCTGTCTCCCGGCTGGCCATCCACCATCCAAACTCCATTATTAAGGGATACTTCGTAAGAGTGGTCCGGGCGAGTCACTCGCGCGGACATCACGGTGCCAATCCCAAGATCAAGAATCTGCCGGTCTCGCCAACGGTCCATATCCTGGTTCACGGTTACTCTTCCTTTTGTCGAATATACATTGGGATCATCTCCAATCCTGACGTAAATCGACAGGTAATCCCGCCCCTGCCTCGAAATCACAATGTCCTCAGCACCGCCGGGCCATGTCAGGCTCACGGTGGAAGCGGTCGAATCGATGCCGTAAATGCCGTAGCGATCAGGGTTGCTAGTCGCCCGGTTGTTGAGCGACATATCTCCCAGTTCATTCAGTAAGCGTGTGACGGTTGCAGAGTCGGCTGGCATATCCACGGGTTCACGCATGAACCATCGCAGGCTTCGTCTTTCCAGAGTGAGTATTGTATCCGGTAGTGTGACGGATATCTGTGTGATTTCACTGGTTGGGAGATCAAGTTCGGGTACATGAACATTGCTCGGGTTCCGATCGAATACACCGGATATCCAGGCAATACCCAGGAGCACAACCAGTGTGCCACCGAGCACAAGAGTTTGCTTTTGCCGCATGAGTCAGGTTACTTCAATACTACGATTTGTCTTGCACGCCGCTTGCGCCAGCGCGCAACTCCAAAAATGACAACAATCAGCAACGGCCCGAGCATGTTGGCATATTTGATGAAAGGCCGTGTGTCTTCAGATATATCCCGAAGTGTGCGTGGTTCGATAGATTTTGAACGAATGCTCAGGAGTGCATCATCTTGGGCGAGCCAGTCCACCAGGTTCAGTCCAAATTCAGCATTACCTCCCTGTGGGGGTATGAGTGACTCGTTCACGAAGTCGCCATCTCCGACAACGACTAGGCGCGTTGGCAGACCTGTCCGACCTGGCTCGTAAGCACTGGGAAAATTGCCGGTAAAGGCAGCGCCCAGAAGGTAAGGGCCGCCGGCCAATGTTGCGGTGGTCTGTGTTGGCTGCAACATAAAGAACCCTTGTTGCAGGCCGCTTTGGGGGGACGAGTATATGAGTGGTTCGCGTGTCACGCCACTTGGCAGTACTGCGCTTGTATCTACAGAGCTCACAAAGTAAAACATGAGATCCTGCAGACGATTGACCATCTGGTTTTCCGTATTGAAACGAGATGCAACCGGGAAGAGTGGGTACTGTATTTGCTGCGCAATATTAAAGAAGCCTTGGCGCTGCTGCACAGTGACGACGGAACTTTGCTCATCCATAATGAGGTTGGGTGTAAGCACAATGCCGTAATTGGCTAGGAGTGGCTCAATACCGGTATTCAGTTCGACAGCCTGTCCGGCCTGTAAGTTGGCGGCCACGCGATTGAGCAGAAATCCAACACGCCCACCTTCCATGATGTAATTGTCCAATGCCCGAAGGTGAGATTCGGGGATCGTATCGGTTGGTGCAATTATAACCAGTACGTCGGGCCTGCTTTCCCCTTGCAGATCGGCTTCTGTTACTGGTTGCACATCGTAATTAGTTGCAAGGTTCTGTTGCAGTCGTGGCATATTCTGCATCAGATCAGGCTCTCCGTGGCCCGTCCAGAATCCAGCTATCGGTTTTTCCGTACGTGTCAGTCGCCGAATGGCGCTCGTTAGATCGTACTCAAGTTTCGAAAGATCCTGAACCACCGGAATTGATTCACGGTTGTTTTCATACTCAATGGCCACTCCCATATAGGCGTTTTTGAGTTGTACGTTATCACTTTCGATGACCTGAATCTGTACAGGTGGAATACCTAGGCGGGCTGCTTCCCCACGGATATCGTCATCCTCTCCTGGATCAATGAATTCGTATTGTACATTCTGTCCGCCGTAAGCGCGGTAATCATCCAGCTTATCTCTTAGAAATCGCCGATTCGATGCGAACTGAGCGGGCAGGTCTGCACTGAAGAAGGCAGTGATCGTGACCGGATCTTCCAGATTTTCAACGATATCTCTGGACGCACGCGAGAGTGAGTACACGCGGTCGTCCGTTAGATCCAGGCGTCCGAAGATATTCAGGCCGATCAGGTTTACCACTACCAGGATCGCAGCAGCAAGTAATAGTGTAGTCTGTGAGGAAAAATCTCGTTTCATGACTCGGCAGTCGCAATCAATACTATTCAGGCCGCTTGGCCAAGGTGTATGTTGTCAGTAGGAAAGCAAATCCTGTTAGAGACAGGTAGTACAGAATATCCCGCGTATCAATGACACCACGCATAAGATTCTGGAAGTGATAATCTGCTCCCAGATATTGCATGATTACACCCAGTTGACCGGGCACAAAATCTGTGATTTTGTCGAGCAGAAACAGAACGAATATGATCGCAAAACCAAGGATGAATGCAACTATCTGATTGCGGGTCAAACTGCTGGCCCAAATGCCGATGGCACCGTAGGTGATGCCCAACAGGAAGAGCCCCAGATAGCCCCCAACTGTTCCACCTAAATCCAAATCGCCAAGTATAGCCAGTGTGAGTGCGTATACGAAGGTTAGTGCGATAGCTAGTAACAACAGGAGTGCTACAGAGAGAAGTTTACCCAGAATGACCTGCCAGTCACGTATGGGCAGGGTCAGTAGCAATTCCAATGTTCCTGCACGACGCTCTTCGGCAAATGACGCCATAGTCAGGGCCGGCATGAAGAAGAGGAATATGAAGGGGGCAATTGAAAAAACGGAGCGAAGTGAGGCCACGTTCTGCAAAAACAGGGCGTTGCCGAAAAACCATCCGGTGATGGCTAGGAATACGCACAACACAACGTAAGCTGCCGGTCCGTCAAAATAGGCCCTTAATTCACGCTTCGTGAGAGTCCAGGTTTGGTTCATAATTGATAGTTAAAACGTCGTCCTTGGAAGTAGATACCTTAGGTGCTTACCTGCCGGTTAGTTGGCGGAAAACGTCTTCCAGATTTTCATGTCTTCGGTGCAGGCCGGTGAGTGTCCATCCATTGCTGACAGCTAACCGGAACAGATCGGCTCGAATATCACTCGAGGAGTTCAGATTGAAGTATGCTTCTCCATTGACATCTGTGCCGTGCTCCACAACTTCGGCCATGTCCCAAGTGCCGAGTACCCCGGCAACGTCTTCCTCGTTATCCATGAGGGTGATTGAAACATGCTCGCCAGCCGAGAGATTTGCCTGGAGTTCTTCAGGAGTCCCGTCGGCCACCAGTACACCATTGTCAATGATGATAACACGGTCACAGGAAGCCTGCACTTCGGGTAAGATGTGTGTCGAAAGTACGACCGTCCGCTTCTTCCCGATGGTTCGAATGAGTTCGCGAATTTCTACAATCTGATTGGGATCCAGACCGCTTGTTGGCTCGTCCAGAATCAGGATCGGCGGGTTATGTATCATAGCCTGGGCGAGACCAACACGTTGTCGAAAGCCTTTGGATAAAGCATCGACACGCTTTGAGAGGACTTCCTGCAGACCGCATGCGTTGGTCATTTCTGCGATACGTTCGGCACGATCATCTTTTTGAACACCGCGCATCGCAGCAACGAACTCCAAATAATCGTACGTGACCATATCCGAGTAGAGCGGAGTATTCTCGGGAAGGTAGCCAATCTGCTGACGTACCTCAATGGCGTTTTCGCGGATATCCATGCCATCAACAAGGACCGTTCCCTCATTGGGAGGCAGGTAACCAGTCATTACTTTCATGGTTGTGGATTTCCCAGCGCCGTTTGGGCCCAGAAAACCGACTACCTCTCCCTGGTTCACTTGAAAGGATATTGAGCGCACGGCCTGAACGGGGCCGTACGATTTACTGAGATTTCTAACCTCAATCATTGGTCAAGTCAGATCAAACGCTGCTTTTACGCCCTTCGGCGATTGCTGTGCCAAGAAAGCATGTGCGCACGAAAACGTTTAAGGGATTACGTTTAGTATGTAACTGAAACACTCCCCGGAAAAAGGGCAAACGGTCTGCAAAGATCACGCTGGGGGAGCGTAGGTCTACTGTTGAGTCGTTCTCAGCCGGTATGGCAGGGGAGTGAACAGAAGGCACACCCATTCGCCGAGCTGTATCCGAGACTTTTTGCTTTCCAAACCGCGCCGTGACACGCGCCGTGATGCCCCAGGGGCACTTGGTTAGCAGGGTGGGGGTATTGCGGACTCCTGCAATACAAGCCTGGGGTTGGGATTATGTGAACCTCATGGTCCCCGTTGGATTGGGCATTCCTGTTGACGATGTAGTAGGGTATTTATTGTTCTTAAGATTTGGGAGGACCGATGCGCTCCCACTTGCGACCCGGCTCTTGGGTCGGCGGTAAGGGCTTATCCTCCGGGTCAATGGTGACTTCGCGGGCGGCCGGAACTTTACCCCCTCGGGGTCCGCGTTCGATGTATTCACCGGGCTTTGCCGGGATCTCGCCTGGTTTCTGGAGTGATGACATTGATTAGGATTGATTTGAAACAATTGGCCAACTCAATTCGGTAGCGGGTGTTTCTGGTCGACGACGAATTGGCGGGGAAGTTTTGAGCGACCGATAGGAGCAACCCGGAAGGGCTATCGGGCCGTGCGTGCTTTCCAGGCAGTTCCTTCAGTGGCGGATGTCAGGTGGTGGGGATGGCATGAGTAGTGGGTTCGGTGATCTTGGAGCTGCCACAGAAATAGTCGCTGGATATATAATTTTGGTGCGTCCGGTCTCTGGAGATGAGACATAAAAGGCATTATGTTTTGTAATCCAGAGCTGATCCGCTCATTTCAGCCGCGAAGCGTGGTTTTGTTATATATTCGGACAATTGGCGGTCGCACTGCGGAACCTGCAACGCCCTGAATCCGTCCAAGCTGCATTATGGCACAAGACAAGGACCACCAAGGTCCACTCACACGAGCTTCGAAGCTGCTTCGCAAGAAGGAACTCACTGCGGACGAAGCAAACGAACTCACGGAAATTATCAGTGAAATGGCGTCATCAAATATAATTGCTCAATTCGAGGCCAAGCTGGATGCCCAAACATCAAAGATCAATGTGCTGATCTGGGTGATCGGATTTGCGACGGTAATCCTGTCGGCGGTGATTACCCTGAACAGTATTTTCAGTTAGTCCCCTGTCGCACCTGAGATCCTCGGATCCCGAATCATTATCAGATCGCGCCAGAAAGCAACTGGGTAGGCCAGATCACGGCGGCATAGGCCGCGAGAAGGAGAAAAACAGACCGCAATACTACCTTGAATCGATACAGACATATCCGGTAAATCTCCGACATCCATAGCCCCGAAAAAATGCTCAAAGTGGGATTAGGAGAGTTCTGTATTCTCTATATCGCTACGCGTGACAAACTTGGGTAAAGTTCAGTTTCGAGTCACAATGACGATGGCTTGACCACAGTAAGCTTCGCTGTGTTCTGACTAGTTGCTCAGGTTTTCGACCAATGCCTGACCGAATTGGCTGCAGCTTAGCAGGGTTGCTCCCTCCATCAGACGGTGGAAATCATAAGTTACCCGCTTCTGGCCAATCGTCGTTTCGACCGCATTAATGATAGCGTCGGCGGCTTCTTTCCATCCCAGGTGCCGCAGCATCATTTCTCCAGAAAGCAGTACAGAACTCGGGTTGACTTTATCCAAACCTGCGTACTTCGGGGCAGTGCCGTGCGTTGCTTCAAACAGGGCTAGGCCCGTATCGTAGTTGATATTGGCTCCGGGAGCAATTCCAATGCCTCCAACCTGGGCTGCGAGCGCATCGGAGATGTAGTCTCCGTTGAGGTTCATGGTGGCAATCACGCCGTACTCCCTGGGGCGGGTCAGGATCTGCTGCAGGAAAGCATCTGCGATCACATCCTTGATAATTACCTCGTGTCCGTTATGATTAAGTACATGCCAGGGGCCACCATCTAGAGGTTTTGCACCGAACTGGTCTGCGGCAACGCTATATCCCCAATCACGAAAGGCACCCTCGGTGTATTTCATGATATTGCCCTTATGCACCAGAGTTACACTGGGCTTGCGCTCAGCAATCGCGTACTGGATAGCAGCGCGAACAATGCGTTCAGTGCCTTCTTCCGAAACAGGTTTAATTCCGATCCCGCTGCTTTCTGGAAAACGGATTTTGGAGAAACGTTCAGGGAATGCATCTCTGAACAGTTCTAGGAATCGTTGATTGCCGTCGGTTCCTTGCTCAAACTCAATACCTGCATAAATATCTTCAGCGTTCTCGCGGAAAATGATCATGTCAACATACTCAGGGTTCCGCACGGGGGAGGGAACGCCGGAGAAGTAGCGTGTAGGCCGAACGCAGGCGTAGAGGTCAAGTTTTTGCCGAAGGGCGACATTCAGGCTGCGAATTCCCCCACCAACCGGTGTCGTTAACGGGCCTTTGATAGCAATCCGGTAGTCTCGAATGGCCTGCAGCGTATCCTCGGGGAGCCATTCGTTGAACTTGTTGTGGGCTTTGTCTCCGGCATAGATTTCAAACCAGTGGATTTTACGTTGACCGCCGTACGCATGTGAGACAGCACGGTCAAGCACGTAGCGGGCAGCAGACCAGATGTCAGGCCCGATCCCGTCTCCTTCAATAAACGGAATGATGGGCTCATTGGGAACTTGCAGTGTACCTCCAGAAAATTGGATGGGGTTGCCCGATTCGGGCAGAGAGAGATGTGTGTAGGGCATCAGTTGAAGAAATTGTCAGGTGGTGCTAAAATTATTCATGCGAATAAATCTAATCGGATTACGTCAGAGTTTTCCGAAGAGAGAACGAAAACGCAACTCCCAAACCTTGAGAGCGGCTTCACGAACGATGTCCGGGCTCATCTTGCTTTGGCCTTCTGTGCGTTCGGTAAAGACAATAGGAATTTCGGAAAGGCGGAAGCCTTTCTTCCATGCACGGTATTTCATTTCTACTTGAAAGGAATATCCGTTGCTGCGGACTGCTTGCAGGTTTACAGACTCTAGAACACGACGATGGTAGGCCACAAAGCCAGCGGTAACATCACAGACCGGAAGGCGTGTCACGATTCGCGTGTACCATCCGGCGCCATAACTGAGGATGAGTCGAGTAAGCGGCCAATCTACTACACGAACACCATGAACATATCTGGATCCAATGGCAAGATCACATTGATCAGCCGTAATGGCTTCAATCAGTCGTGGCAGGTCATCCGGGTTATGCGAGAGATCAGCATCCATTTCACAAATGATCTGGTACTCGTTCCTAAGTGCGTGCGCGAAACCGGTTAAGTAGGCTGTTCCCAAGCCTAATTTCCCCGAACGCTCCAACAGATCAATGCGCCCAGGGTATTTCAGTTGTGTTTGACGAACGACGTTTGCTGTACCATCCGGTGATCCATCATCCACGACCAGAGCATTCAGGTTGGAAGGTTGTTCCATCACACGTCTCAGTGCCAGCGCCACATTTTTAGCTTCGTTGTACGTTGGGATAATGACGAGAACCTCAGACATGAGTTTCAGGACAGAACCTGTGGCTGTTCGGGTGTATGGATCCCAAGCGCTTTAGAAGGGTACACTTGGGCTGTACTTGTATCACGAGCACATGATATTCCAAACATCCCGGTAGTATGTCTTTGAAGGCAAAAGAAGTGGCAACGCAAAACGGCCAGCCGGAAGCATCTTACGACGTGATTGAGACTAAGCTCACCTTCCGACAATATCCAGGAGATCGTTTTTCCCATGAGAGTTTGGGGTTGAGTGTGGAAGATGTCGCTGATATTTACCGAAATATGCTGTTGCAGCGGCGTTTCGAGGAGCGTTCTGCTCAGATGTACGGCAGGCAAAAGATCGGCGGTTTTCTACACTTGTATATCGGCCAAGAGGCCATTTCAACCGGGTCTGTCTATGCGCTCAAGTCTGGACTAGATTCAGCGATTACGGCATATCGTGACCACGGCCTCGCATTGGCACTCGGGATGACCTCCAACGAATGCATGGCCGAACTGTTTGGACGGGTGGATGGTTGCTCTAAAGGCAAAGGAGGATCGATGCATTTTTTCAGCAAGGAGAAGGGTATGTTCGGGGGGCACGGTATCGTTGGTGCTCATATTCCTGTGGCCACAGGCATTGCTTTTGCACATATGTACAAGAACGATGGGGGAGTATGTATATGCTATTTAGGCGATGGTGCGGTGTGGCAAGGTTCTTTTCACGAAGCACTGAATCTGGCTTCACTGTACAAGTTGCCGATTGTTTATGTGATTGAGAACAACCAGTATGCAATGGGTACTGCAGTTGATCGAGCCAGTGCTGAGACAGATCTCTTCAAGCAGTGTGTCTCTTATGCTATGCCAGGCTCATTGGTAGACGGGATGGATGTGTTCAGTGTTTGTCAGGCCATGCGTGATCATGTGGACATGGCTCGTGAGGGGCAGCCATCGCTTGTGGAAATCCGGACCTACCGCTACAGGGGGCACTCCATGAGTGATCCCGGTAAGTATCGGACTAAGGAAGAGTTGGAGGCCAAGAAAAACGAAGATCCAATCCTTCGCTTGAAAAGTTACCTCATACAGGAAAACCTGATCAGTAACGAAGATCTAGATGTTCTAGATATGGAGGTGAAGGCCGAGGTGGCCGCATCCGTTACCTTTGCGGATGAAAGCCCGTTCCCTCCACCGGAGGCCATATATGATCATGTCTACACGCAAGAAGACTACCCCTTTCTGACTTGATTTGAGTTATGGCAGAATTGCAAATTCGGGAGGCCATCCGTGCTGCGATGGTCGAAGAGATGGATCGCGACGAGAATATATTCCTCATGGGTGAGGAGGTGGCCGAGTATAACGGCGCTTACAAGGTCAGTGAAGGCATGCGTGACCGGTTTGGTGATCGACGCGTGCTTGATACGCCGATCAGCGAGAATGGCTTTGCGGGGTTAGGGCTTGGGGCGGCGATGAATGGGCTCCGGCCTATTATTGAGTTCATGACCTGGAACTTCGCATTCGTGGCCATTGATCAGATTATAAACAATGCGGCCAAGATCCGCTACATGTCGGGGGGACAGTTTTCGTTTCCAATTGTGTTCCGCGGACCGAATGGTGCAGCCGGGCAGCTGGCGGCGACACACAACACTTCGGTTGAAGCGCTCTATAGCTGCTTTCCGGGGCTGAAGGTGATCTCAGTGTCAAACCCCGATGACGCCAAGGGGCTGCTTAAGTCAGCAATCCGGGACGATGATCCAGTGGTTTTTCTGGAGAGCGAGTTTATGTATGGTATGCGTGGCGAAGTTTCAGAAGCGGAAGACTATACCATTCCGATTGGTGAGGCACGGATCGCGCGTGAAGGTGACGCGGTAACGATTATAGGCCATAACAAGAGCTACTGGCGTGCACTGGAGGCCGCCGAAATGCTCGAAGCAGACGGTTATGCCGCGGAAGTTATTGATCCGCGTACGATTCGCCCGTTTGACTGGGATACGGTGATCGCGTCCGTAAAGAAAACCAACCGGTGCGTAGTGGTGGACGAGAGTAATCCATTTGCAAGCGTCTCCTCGGAGATCGCTTTCCAGATTCAGGCACAGGCCTTTGATTACCTTGATGCACCGGTTCACCGAATCACCGCCAGAGATACGCCGGCCCCGTATGCTAAAAATCTGATGGAGTACTATCTGCCGAGTACGGAGGATGTATACCGAGCCTGCCGTGCAGTGATGTATCTTGATTGACCGTATTCTAAGTGGTACTGACCATGCCGATTGCAATAGAAATGCCAAAGATGACGGACACCATGGAAGAGGGTGTCCTGATTGAGTGGTCCGTTGAAGAAGGAGATAAAATTGCTGCTGGTGATGTGATTGCACAGGTGGAGACGGACAAGGCAACGATGGATGTTGAGGCATATGATGATGGTATCCTACTCAAAAAAGTTGCTCAGGCTGGTGATGCCCTGCCGATAGGAGGGCTCATTGCTGTTCTGGGCGAGGCCGGCGAGGATGTATCAGCAATACTGTCGTCGCATACGGCTGACGATGGCGCACCACCTCCTGCGCCTGTTGAAACCCCAACGGAAACGCCCCCCGCCCCGACAAATATTGGTACTTCCGCGGCGACATTTACTGGGCGGATCAAGGCTTCGCCACTCGCTAAGCGGATGGCGGCTGACCATGGGCTTCAACTGACTGATTTGGCAGGATCCGGCCCGGGAGGGCGCATTATTAAGCGGGATGTAGAAGCGCAGATGTCTCGGCCCTCAACCCGGCCTCCTGTACCCGTTGATGTATCTGCTGATCGTGGCTTTGAAACGGTTCGGATCTCCCAGATGCGTAAGGCAATCGCGCGCCGTTTGGCTGAGAGCAAGTACACCTCTCCACATTTCTATCTGAATGTGGACGTAGATGTGACTGCACTTATTGCTCACCGAACTGCAGTGAATGAATACCTGGAAAAATCTGGTCGACCCAAGGCTTCCTTTAACGACTTTGTGACAAAGGCCAGTGCAACTGCCTTGGTACAACATCCAGATGTGAATGTAACATATGCGGCAGATGAGGGTGTGATTCGCAGGTACAGTTACGTAGATGTGGGAGTAGCTGTGGCCATAGAAGATGGGTTGGTCACGCCTGTTGTGCGGGATGCTCATCGAAAGAACGTGGCAGCCATAGCTCAGGAGACTCAGGAACTGGCAGCACGTGCACGAGACCGGAAATTGACCCCGGAAGAGATGGAAGGGTCCACGTTTACTACCAGTAATCTGGGCATGTTTGGCATTGAATCATTTACGGCAATCATCAATCCTCCGAATGCCTGTATTCTGGCCATCGGCACGATTCGGGATACACCGGTCGTGCAGGACGGCGTAGTTGTTCCGGGTAAACGTATGAAGCTCACACTATCGTGTGACCACCGGGCGGTGGACGGAGCAGTGGGAGCACGCTTTTTTGCTACACTCAAAGAGTTGCTGGAAAACCCGATCGGCCTGTTCTTAGAACAGGCTTTGGCGATCTGATTCTAAAGTCCGGGATCGAAGATCGGGCGTGATGACCATCACAGAAAGGGGGCGGGGTCTTCAGGCGGTTGCTGGAAAGATCTATTCCGTTTGATTACTTCGATCTAGGCGCTACGCTGTTGTTTTTGTAATCCAACCAAGTCCTTATGCGGCTGGCACATGTAAGCGATCCTCACTTTGGCCGGATTGCTTCCCTTCATGTACAGGAAGACCTGATTGAAGATATCCGTGTGCATGGATGTGACGCGATTCTGATTACAGGTGATCTTACCCAGCGGGCAAGAAGGGGCGAGTTCAAAGCTGCACGGGAGTTCCTGAAGGCACTTCCCCAGCCATACATCGTGGTTCCCGGGAATCATGATGTGCACGCGTGGTGGCATCGTCCGGATTTGCGCATGCTTGACCCATTACGTCGATACAAGCGGCAGCTTACCAGGCAGCTGGAGCAGTCAATCATCGTTCAGGGTTTGGCTGTACTGGGACTCAATACCGCATACGGATTTACGGTCAAGGGGGGGCGTTGCACAGCCCAGCAAGTCAAGAGAGTACAGAGTTTTTTTTCAGAGCAGCAGCCGAACACACTCAAGGTATTGGCAGTTCATCATCCACTTTCCGCACTCAAAGTATCCGAAGAACTGGATTTGGCTCGTGGCGGGGATAAATTGTTTGCTGCGGCCGCAGAAGCTGGCGTTACGGTTGTCTGCGCAGGGCACTGGCATTGTGCCCATGTGGAGGTGTGTATTGAGGGAGGAAATGAGCTGATAGTTTCTATTGCGGGAACAGCCACATCAAACCGTTGGCGCGCACCGCAGATAGAAAAGAACTCCTGGAACCTCATTGAGACAGGCGATCATAGTTTAGAAGTCCAGATCCGTACGTATGATATGCGCACACGCACTTTTTCGGTCTACGAACGAGTAACGCACGCTCTGAGCCAGACAATAAGTTTCGATGATTGATACGAGCGAATTCATTCCGTTGGGGGTTTTCAAGAAACCCATTGCCCGCATGTGGGAGATTTCGGGTAAAAAATTGCACGCGATTGAAGAGAGGTTACTCGAAGACGAAGACAAAGCGTTGGTGTACACCAGAAATGGGCGTTACACTTCCCAAGGTTGGACGGATTGGACGCGTGGCTTCCAAGTAGGCTCAATGCTTCTGCAGGCTGAGGCGACAGACTCGGGTTTTTTTCTTGAATGGGGGCGTATCGCTACGATGAGGCGCATACAACATCACCTGACGCACTTTGGTGTTCATGATCATGGATTTACCACAACGAGTACTTTCGGAGCGCTACTTCGACTTATGGATGAGCACTTTATTGAGTACAACGAATGGGAGCGCAACTGCTATGTGCAAGCCCTGTTAACAAGTGGGAGTGTTCAGGCACATCGCTGGACTGAACTCGGAGGAGGGTATGGGTTCATTCACTCCTTTAATGGTCCGCATTCTCTTTTTGCGGATACAATTCGCTCACTTCGGGCGCTCGCTATTGCATACTTACTGGGGGGCGTATTGCGGGGCGAACAGGATAAGGAGTACAGCTTGCTGGAGCGGTTGGTGACACACGCACAGACCACCTCTGAGTACATTGTTTTTCGTGGTGGGGGTGAGAAAACAGATGGGTATGATGTCCGTGGTCGGGTTGCTCATGAAGCGATCTTCAATGTACGTACAGGCACGTATCGGTGTCCGAGTACACAACAGGGGTACTCACCATTCAGCACATGGACGAGAGGGTTGGCGTGGATAATTTTGGGGTGTGCTGAAATCCTTGAATTTCTCGATATGCTGCCCAAACGTGTTACGCGTCCGTACAGAAAGGTGCAGGCAGAGATCCAAATGGCGCTGTGGGCTGCAGCTGATTACTACATAGAAAGCACACCAACATGTGGGGTACCCTACTGGGATACAGGTGCACCAGGTTTGAAAGATTTAAGCAATTGGTCTGAGCGCGATGCGGATCCGTTCAATGATAAGGAGCCCGTAGATAGTTCTGCTGCGGCTATTGCAGCTCAGGGGTTATTGCGTCTCGGAAAAATAATGGGCAAGGATGGCAGGAGGTATACTATAGCCGGGCGTAAAATTGCCTTGACGCTCTTGCATGAACCATACCTGAGTCTGGATCCAGCACATGAGGGCTTGCTTCTGCACAGTGTATATCATTGGCCACGCCGTTGGGACTATGTTCCAGATGGGGCAAATATCCCCCATGGAGAGAGCGTAATGTGGGGGGACTATCACCTGCGGGAACTGGCACTCTATTTGCAGAGATTGTCGCCCAAAAGACCGTATTACAGCTTTGCAAATTTTTACTGGAACGTTCCCGTGGGCTGGGACGACTAGCAATCATCTGTCAGGGACAGCATCCAGGACAGGTAGCGTTGATCGTCGTCCCTCGGAGTATGGTACTTCGGATGGGTGTGTGTGTTACTCCAGCAGTCTAGATGGGCGACGGTTGGTTCCATCCGTACCGGTGAGTGCATCGCCCAGATCTTTTCGCATGGTAGCCACGTATCCGAGCAGTCGGTCAACGATTGCCGGGTGCGTGTCTGCAAGATTGAGGGTCTCTCCGATATCTGACTCCAGATCGAACAGAGATAATCCAATTGAGTCCCGTCGATAGGCGCCCTGGAAGGTCGGTGTCGAAAGTGTGGCACCGTGAATGCTGCGATAGTGGTGTGGCACATGTAATTTCCATCGGCCGGAGCGGACAGCATGAAGCTGATATCCTTGGTAGAAGAATAATGCATTGTGCGGCGAGGTGTCGCCTTTGATAACGTTCACCAGTGATTTCCCATCAAATGAGAACGGTCCGGGTGCAGCCCCGGTAACCTCCGCCACGGTCGGCATAATGTCCATAGCAGAAACCATAGCATCTGTGACCCCCGGTGCAATCGTACCGGGCCAAGACATAAGCAAAGGCACACGGTGTCCCCCCTCGAATGTAGTTCCCTTCCCCTCGCGTAGTGGGCCGGTGCGCCCACTGTGAGCTCCCTTCACTAACCATGGACCATTGTCCGATGAAAAGATAATGAGTGTATTCTCCGTCAGATCCAGGCGATCAAGTGTCTCCATGATTCGACCTACCGACCAGTCGATTTCCATGATCACATCTCCGTATAATCCGGCATTGGATTGTCCGGCAAATGCTTCAGAGACAAAAAGCGGGACGTGCGGAAACGTGTGTGGCAGGTAAATAAAGAAGGGGGTGTCACGGTTAGATTCAATGAAAGCAACCGCCCGCTCGGTATAGTGTCGGGTCAACTGAGATTGGTCCGGTTCCAGTTCAATGGTGGCGAAGCCTTCAACAAGTGGCACTGGCGGATGTCGTCTTGCGGGTGGATTCGGGTTCTTTACGGCATCCGGTGTCATGTCGTTGGAGTAGGGGATACCGAAGTACTCATCGAATCCGTGACTCATTGGGAGGTGTAGTGAATCGTGGCCCAGGTGCCATTTTCCGAAGCAGGCAGTGGCGTATTCCAACTCTTTGAGCATTTCTGCCATAGTGCGTTCATTCGGATGAAGTCCACGGCGGGATTGAGGCATGAGTACTCCTGGAATGCCTACACGCTGCGGATACATGCCGGTCATAAAGGCTGCGCGGGAGGGTGAGCAGGAAGCAGCAGCTGTGTAGAAATCCGTAAAGCGAAGGCCGTGGGCAGCTAATGAGTCAAGATGTGGCGTTGACAGGTCGGAGGATCCATAACTTCCAAGATCAACCCATCCCTGATCGTCGGTTACGATCAGAATCACATTGGGTGTTTGCGTTTTTGTCTGGCAGCCAATAGATAGCAGAGCGCCTGCAAAAAGTGTCCACCAGACTATCGAAAGATGATTCATGGAACCAAAAGACAGGTCTAATGCAAAAAGAGTCTACCAACCGCAATTTAACGAACAATGCCAGGCCAGGAAGGTGCGATTCGGTTCAACTTGCAATTTGAACCTACAGGACCGATCAATGAGGCGATATTGGGTACACTTGCACATTGGCGGCAACGGCTTATGGCGGCAGGTTTGGTTGGTCAGGATCCTGATCGTTATGATGGTTATGGGTTCGGCAATTTGAGTTGCCGTGTTCGGCCGTTCAATGCATTACCCAGTCAAAGGGCTTTCATTATCACAGGCTCGCAGACGGGATATAAGCAGTTCCTGACGGGTCAGGATTATTCCCATGTGCATTCGTTTGATCTTGCAAAAAATCTGGTGAATGCACATGGGCCAACCCACCCCTCAAGTGAAAGTTTGACACACGGCGCGGTCTATATGGTTGATCCTTCTATTCGTTGGGTTTTTCATGTCCACTCGCAGCTTTTGTGGAAGAATGCAAAAAACCTGCATCTTCCAATAACACAATCTAACATTCCGCAGGGGACCCCGGAAATGGCCTACGAAGTAGCACGGTTGTTTGAGACGACAGCTGTTCTCCAGACGCACATCTTTGCCATGGGTGGGCATGAAGACGGAATGGTGGCAATAGGCCGAACTGCCGAAGAGGCAGGCAATGCAGTAATGCACGCACTGAAGCAGGTAACGAGTCGGGGTGGCGGGATTTGAACCCACGACCTCTTCGTCCCGAACGAAGCGCGCTACCGGGCTGCGCCACACCCCGAGGTGAGAGCCACTAACGCGTGACGGGGCTATGGGATCCGATGCTGAATCATTACCTTTGGAGGCATGGAGCAACTGAATTTTCCTCCGTACAATTTTGAGATACGGAACGAGGCTGAAAGAATAGTAATACTGGATCGGGTCCGCCAGCGTTTTGTGCCGTTAACTCCCGAAGAGTGGGTGCGTCAGCACTTGATCCGGTACCTCATTGAAGCCTTGGACGTACCTCAGGGGTTCATTGCCGTGGAGGCCCCCATTCCAATGCATGATCGTTATTATCGGGCAGATATTGTTGTTTACGACCGAAAGATGCAGACGGTACTGATTGCCGAGTGCAAAAATCCATCCGTTAAGATCAAGCAGGATGTATTTGACCAGATTGGCCGTTACAACACAGTGTGTAAGGCTCCTTATTTGTTAGTGACGAATGGTTTGCAGCACCATTGCTGCATAGTAGATCATAAGAATCGGGAATTCCGGTTCCTGAATGAACTTCCGTCATATCGGACAATGACATTATCCTCAGACAATGCTGAGTAATACATATGCGAAGGAGATTTCGGTCGTTCGTGCAGCGCTTGGTGCAGCGGCTGAGCTGTGCAGGAATGTTCAGGATCGGATAGCTATTGCCAAGGAGGATCGCAGTCCGGTCACGGTAGCAGACTACGGAAGCCAGGCATTGGTGTGTCGGGCTGTTCGGGAAGCTTTTCCAGATGATCCGATTGTAGCAGAGGAAGACAGCACGCTCTTAAGGGCGCCTGAGCAGTCTTCACTTCGGGAAATGCTTGCTGAACATCTCGTGAATGTTCGCCCGGGTTGCTCTTTGACCGATGCGATGAAGTGGATTGATTATGGTAACGCAGAGGGCTTCAGCGATCGATTCTGGACGCTTGATCCGATTGACGGCACCAAGGGTTTTTTACGGAAGGAGCACTTTGCCGTGGCCTTGGCGCTCATTGTGGACGGTGAAGTAGCGGTGGGTGGACTAGCTTGCCCGAAACTGGACGGCGGAACGCTTGTAGCAGTGCGCGGGTACGGAGCAGAGCAAGGTAAGCGCTCGATCAGTGTGAGCAAGATTGATCGTGTGAGCAATGCAAGGTTTTGTGAGAGCCTGGAGTCCGGGCATAGTGCACATGGGGATGCACAGCGGGTTGCCGACTACTTAGGAATTACTACTGAGAGTAGGCGATTGGACAGTCAGGCGAAGTACGCAGTCGTCGCTCGCGGAGAGGCAGAAATTTACATGCGTTTGCCGACACGAAAGGAGTATGTCGAACGCATTTGGGATCACGCGGCGGGAGCTCTGATCCTGAGTGAAGCAGGCGGGCGCGTTACCGATTGTACGGGCAGAAAACTGGACTTCACCTGTGGCAAGGGACTGGCGCGTAATCGCGGGATCATTGCAACCAATGGTAAGCTCCACGACGAGGTGATCAGTGCACTGAAAGCACTGGAAATAGGACAGGAGTTGCCGGAGGCATAGCGAAGTCTCTCATGAAAACACGAGCAGCAGTATTGCACAGAGTAGGAGAACCATTGGTTATTGAGGAGTTGGAGCTCCAGCCGCCGAAGGCCAACGAGGTTCTTGTTCGTGTGCACGCAGCGGGTGTTTGTCGTAGTGACCTCCAGGTAATGACCGGTACAACGCCACATGTTCTGCCGGCAGTGCTCGGACATGAGGGCGCAGGGGTCGTCGTCGAATGTGGCGGTAGGTCAGAAAATCTGCGGCCGGGTGATCGCGTGATATTCAATTGGGCGCCGGCATGTGGTAAATGTTTCTACTGTGATTTGCACCGGCCTGCCCTTTGCAGTGTCACTAAGGATGCCATTTGGGCAGGAGTCATGCAGGATGGAACACCACGCATGTATTCGGGGAGGAATCCGGTATATCAGTATTGTGCACTCGGATGTTTTTCGGAGTATGTGGTGGTTGCCGAAGCTGCATGTGTGCCACTCCCAACGAACATGAAAATCCCTATGCCTGTTGCTGCACTAATAGGTTGCTGCGTAACGACCGGTGTGGGGGTAGTACTGAATACTGCCCGGGTACCTGCAGGGAGTGACGTTGTTGTGTATGGGGCAGGCGGGGTTGGTCTATCGGCAATTCTCGGTGCACGCTTGGCTGATGCGGGGATCGTTCTGGCTGTTGATCCTGTACGAGATCGCCGGATTAAGGCTGCTGAGTTTGGTGCAGACGGGACTCTCGCCGGTAGCGATAAGGATGCCTCCATAGTCCGGGAGTACACTGAGGGTCGAGGTGCTGATTTCGTTATTGAGGCAACGGGTATTCCGAGCATCCAGGAAGCCTGTCTGGATGCTGTGCGACCGGGAGGTACTTTGGTTTTGGCTGGACTGGCGCCGGTTGGAAGTAATACGAATTTTCCTGCTGCCCGGATTACCCGTAGAGAGATAACGATCAAGGGATCATATTACGGTACTGCGGTGCCCAAAGACGATTTTTTGCGATATGCTCGTTATTACTTGGAGGGGAAGCTTCCATTGGCCAGCATGATAACCCGACAGTATTCCCTTGAAGAGGTCATGCAGGCATATGAAGACCTTGAACAGGGTCGTTTAATACGGGGTGTATTACTGATGGACGGATAGCGCCTGTCGATCAACAGTTGTCGGATCAAAACCGTCAAAATTCGATGTAGGGATTTTCAAAACAAACAACGGTTTACCAACGCCGTTACTTCTATCTTGGAGGATTAAGCTATACCCCGATGGAGTCCAAATTAAGTTCTCCACTAAAAAGGTGAAGAGCAAAATAGGTAACTTCCTTAAATCGGCCTATACCCGCCAAAAATGCTATTTTCCTTTAACTTTATTGTGTCAGAGGATGAGTTGGGCCCAGCGCAGACACTGGGGGTGACCGATTGAGTACGGATCGTGTAAGCGCCCATGCGAACGGACGCATTGACAATTCGAGACATGGGCTGATACCGTATGTGTGATCAGATGTCATACGCTGGCACAAAAATTTCTCGCGCGTATAGCTGCCATGTGCCTATTCGGCAAACAAGGTACCTGCGTTACATTTCTTGATGACGAGGGCGTTTGAATGAAAGTCATGAATTTTCACGAATCAGTTAGTGGGCAAAAGATGGCGTTGCGATCGTTGATGCTGAAATTTTTGTTTTTTGTAGCCATATGGCCAGTTTTTCTGCAGGCTCAGGATGTGGATACACTGGACACTGTAGCCATGGACGAAGTCGTTGTTACGGCAGATCGGTCCGAGTCCATGCGTTCGCAGTCCACCGGGGCAGTGAGTGTACTAAAAAGTGCCACGCTCGAAAAATTGGCCGGTATCCGGGGCTTAGCTGGTGCACTGCAGCAAGTGCCTGGGTTCGCTATGCTCCATCTGGATGGCATAGGGTATGATGCACAGCCTATTGTGCGGGGATTTTATGGAGGCGGCGAAGCAGAATATGTTCTGCTGATGGTAGATGGGCAACCAGTAAATGCATTGGAAACCGGATTGGTAAATTGGGACCAAGTCCCCTTGGCAGCTATCGAGTCCGTGGAAATCCTTCGTGGTGGTGCTTCATCGCTGTATGGTGATGCTGCGATTGGGGGCGTCATTAATATCGTGACAGACGCTGAAGCCTCTCCACGCTATGAAGTAGCGGTTGCCGGTGGTTCATTTGGTACGTTCAAAGGAAGCGGATCCGTTCGAACATCGCTTGGTGTCAGAAAGCTTTCTTCCTATGGCAATTTTGAAACGATACGCGGATATCGGGAGCATGCCAATCGTACCAAAGGAGGCTTGGGTGTTACTTTGGACATATTTCGCTCGAACCGGGCCAACATTACGTTTTCCGGGTCTATGCATATGCGGAGTTATGATGTTCCAGGTCCGCTAACAAGCGAGCAGATAGCCAACGATCGTGTGCAGCAATCGCCGGTTTTTCAACTTGACGATACTGACGAGCGCACCCAGCGATTAGCACTGCAGAGCAGGATATATTTTGGTGAGCAATCAGAATTGCGCACTTCACTGGTTGGTAACAGGCGTAGCTTGAAAGGTACACGCACCCTGCCCCTGAGCGCAGAATTCGCAGATGCGAAGTGGCGGGATTTTGGAACGTCAAGGTTGTTTTTTAGCGCGCAATGGATGGCACCATCATTGCTCGTGGAAGACCGTCTGACGATCGGTGCAGACCTCCACAGTGGGAGACTGGACGTAGAATGGCGTAACGTTGTCACAGGGACTGCAGAAGATTTTCAGGGTCACGATGGCACAATCGGTGATTTATCAAGCGCGGGTAGTGGTACTCGTCGTGCATTGGCTGCGTACATGCAGTATGATATTGAGCCCCTCCGTCGATTGCGCGCTTCAGTGGGCATTCGTTACGATCGCATCAGTGATGCATACTCGCCGGAACAGAGCACCGATCAGGACGCCGTTCATACTGCATTGAGTCCCAAGGTGGGGCTGAACATTCGCTATGTGGCAAGTACTCGGCATGTAGGTAATTGGTATGCCAATGTGGTGCGCTCATTCAAAACTGCCACCTTGGATCAGCTCTTCGGCCAGAGACTGATCCCTTTACCTTTTCCGCCATATGCTACATCCATATCGAACCATGAGCTGAAGCCCCAGCGTGGCACCAGTTTTGAAACCGGGCTATACCACCGTTCAGTGCTCGTACCGGGAAGTTTGAGTGGAGAACTCACATTGAGTGTGTACCAGATGGACATGAAGGATGAACTAGATTTTCAGTTCGAGACGTTCCAGTATGCAAATATTGCCAGTAGCCGACACAGAGGAGTAGAAACGGGTTTATCCCTGGAAGCGGAAGACATAGCGTCATTGCGGTTCAATTATACACTCCAGAATGTAACCTATCGTGCAGGAGATAACGAGGGAAATTTTGTCAAGGCTATCCCGAGAGATTACATCTCGGCTGCGGTGAGTCTGCCTATCCTGAACAGGATTCAGGCTATGGCTGCCTTACGGAGCGCCCGACGCATCTGGCTGGATGATGCCAACACAGTTGAATTAGAGAATTTCTCCTCGATAGATTTCAAGTTCACCTATGCAGTAGGTTGGCTCGTGATCGAGTTTGAGACATTCAACCTCTTAAATAATTTTTTCAGTACGACAGGATTCCTTGATCCGGGCGGGTCAGATACAGTATTTGTTTATCCCGCGGCGGGGCGTGCCATGCAGGTCGGAGTCAGACTCGCATGGTAGTAAGTGACCATTAAACAAGCAGCTCAGTGAAGAGAATTTTTACGGTGATAGTGCTTGTTGGCGCGCTCTTCTTTGCGCTGTGTGCATACTGGCAGTTGAATGATCCCGACGCGCTTTGGTGGGTCGCTGCGTACGCAGCTGCCGCATTGGCGGGTTTTGCGGCCATACTGAACCGGCTGCCGTGGCAACTCGCTGCATTATTCGCGCTTGCAGCGTTGGGGTTTGGTCTTTACTACATCTGGTTGGTTGTGAGCCAAAACCTCCATTACTTCGAGGACGAAACCGGCCGCGAAATGATGGGCTCCCTGATGATCTTCATCTATATGCTTATTCTGACGAGGCGTGCTCGTCTGAATCGGAATTAGTTTGCGCGTCGTACTTCACAACCCCTCCCACAATTGTATAGAGTATCTCGGCCGAGAGGATTTCTTCATCGGGTACGGTCAGGATATCTTTTGAAAGGACGGTAATATCTGCCAGTTTGCCGGGTACAAGCGAGCCTTTGATATCTTCCTCAAACGCTGCAAAGGCATTATTGAGAGTGTACGACTGCAGGGCCTGTACTCGCGAGAGTCGTTCTTCAGGATAAAACACAGAGCCGTCGTTTAGTACGCGTGTAACCGTTGCATAGTAGCTTGCGATGGGATCTATATCCTCTACAGGCGCATCGGTCCCATTGGTGACTACCGCACCGGTCTGCCATAATGTTTGCCAGCGATATGCGCCATTTTGGGCTCGCTCTTCACCTAAGCGGCGAAAAACCCACGGAGCATCGCTTGTGGCGTGGATTCCCTGCATAGAAGGGATGACCCCCAAGCTTCCAAACCTTGGTATGTCATCGGGGTGAATATGCTGTGCGTGTTCAATCCGCCAGCGTAAATCGTTGTCGGTGTTGCCGTAGAGCGATTCGTAAATATCCAGAACGACACGGTTGGCCCGGTCTCCGATGGCATGTATATTCACCTGGAAGTCATTGGCTTTTGCGATTTCTGCTGTGGCCCGGACTTCGTCTGTTGCGGTGGTTTCGAGGCCCCTTGAGTTAGGCATATCTGTGTATGGTTCAAGTAGCCAGGCACCGTGAGAGCCGAGCGCTCCATCAATGGAGCGCTTTACACTGCGGACAGTCAGGTGATTATTTCCGTAGCCAATTATCCGATAGGATGCTAGTCTTTCCTCCAGTGCAGTGCTGTTTGCAAGAATCATCACATAGAGGCGTACAGGGAGGTTACCTTCATCTGCGAGTTTCTTGAAAAGATCTACGGTAGAGAACCCTACTCCAGCGTCGTGGAATGACGTTATTCCATTAACGAGAGCTTCTTCGGCAGCCAAGTGCGCCATTGTGCGTAATTCCTCGTCAAGTTCTTCGGGCGTCATACTTTCCCGTGCCTTGGCTCGTGCAGCGCCCACGAGACCCTCGGCGGTTTCGCGCAGAAGTCCGGTCAGGTCCCCACGTAGATCCCTTACGAGCTCACCGCCATCGGGGTTTGGTGTTTCCGGGCTGATTCCGGCCGCGTCCATTGCAGCTTTGTTGGCAAAGCCTGCGTGACCGCTGGCGTGGCGCAGCAGTACAGGGTTATCGGGAGATACTGCACTCAGGGTATGGTGTGTGGGTACACCTTCCACGGATCCAGGAGGGATTGAATCCCATTTTTCCTGATGCCATCCGCGGCCGGTAATCCACTCGCCGGATTCGGCTTCAGCAGCAGCTGAGTCGACCATTGCCACAATTTCTTCCCAGCTCTTCACCGTTGTCAGGTCGAGAATCATTTTGGCTTCGCCAACTCCAAGGAAATGGCCATGTCCTTCGATGAAACCTGGAATCGCAAGTTTGCCGTCCAAATCGATGACACGTGTTTGCGACCCGATATAGATTGCAATTTCTTCAGCGGTGCCCACGGCGACTATTGTATCGCCTCTTACAGCTAAGGCTTCTGCCTCTGGCAGGGATGAATCCACGGTGACAATCTTTCCGTGCGTTAGCACGAGGTCTGCAGATTCTTCGCTGGAACAGCCGAAAAACAAAAGGGAGGATAGGGAAAGCGCGATGAATATAGAGGGAGAGAACTTCATGAAGTCAGCGTTATGGGGCGTAGGTGTACGAAGATAAGAACTGAATGTCGCACGTACGATTTGTTCGGTCGATTCTCTGGGTCACACATGCAACAGCTTTCCGCACAGTGGTGCAGAATATTTTTGATGTTTGGTGTGGGATTGTTTACAGGACCTTTTTTGTTTGATTGGTTAAATGGACACGGAAGGTGCTAAATCAACCTGTCAGGAGTATTGGGGAAGTACTACAGGGTGTTCGGCGGGGTGCTCGGACTTTTGGATAGTGCAAGTGGACGGGGATTGATCCAGTATTGATTGATGAACAGATGCGAGAGAAGGAGGCTCATATCGGAACCAATTCGAGCAACATAGAATAAACGGTTCCCACTGCCCTGTAGCTCAATTGGCAGAGCGCCTGGCTCTGGACCAGGAGGTTCCAGGTTCGAATCCTGGCGGGGCAACTACTCCTTTTTTCGAGTTACCGCGAGAAATCCGGCGTAGGCTTCCTCCGAGACACTAAAATCCCCAGGCGTATGAAGTGTGCTGATTGCTCCGTCTAGGTAGAGCGCATCAATCACTCCCGCAGTGTCTCGGAACCATGTCGCAAAGTCAATAAAGTTTACTGCACCGTTGCTGATTGCAAGTACCGCGTGGCCATTTGGGGATATCCCGATTCCGCTGCGCAGGCGACAGTTTTTGGAGCCTAGTGTGAAGGCCGGATGGATCTGGTTGTCTCGCAGAAGCAGTGGACCTGACTGCAGTGCAAAATCTACGTCAGTTTCTCCTGTGCTAAAGTGCGTAGTCTCCTTGATACCGAACTGGTTATGTTGGACAAAAAATACACCGTTGGGCTTCAGGTAGAAATTTCCATATCCGTCGTTAAGGTTCAAGGGCCGAAATTCGTAGCCGTTTTCCACGTAAAGTCCTGTGGGTACAAGTTCCGGTTCGAAAATGCCACCATTGGTTACTGCAACTACTGAGTGACCTGTACTCCCGAGCCATTCAACTAGGTTATTTATGGTTTTGAAAGGCTCGTTGGTTTCCGGGTTTTTCCAGTGCAGTGTGATGTTGTGCAGTGCAGGGTTGATGTGCACGGTGTCATAAGGCTGCGATGTGTTCAGGACACAGGGACGGTTTTGCATTGCCTGCCTGAGTGCACTACATCCCGTTAGTGTTAAGGCCACCAGTACGAGAAAACATATCCATGACGATCGATAACGCATCTACCGTCGTTCGTATAATCTCACACTCCACAGGATGGACTTGTCGGATTTTACAGGGACAAAGCCATTGTCTACCAGACACTGATCTATGTATTCTGGGGCGTGGTAATAAACTCGGAATGCGTGCTGTCGCACACGCTGGATGAGATTGAAGGACCAGATTGCGGCTTGTGACCACCACGCTCGACGAGGGAAAGACAAGCAAATGCGCCATGTTGCCCGCGTGCACGCTTGATTAAGTAGGCCGGTAACATTGCCATAGCAGCAGACCACACGGTCCATTGTAATAACGTCTGCTTTTGGCAGGGCGGGAGCTATTTCAGCAAAATCGCCGTGGTACGTATTGATACGCTCTGTGTAACCTTGTCGCCGGGCTTCCTCGAGCAAGGTTTGCAGGTAGGCGTGAGAGGCATCGACGACCGTCACATGTTTCGCATCAAGTAACAAGACCCCATGTGTGACGGCACCTATGCCGGCACCCACATCGATAAAGGTCCGATCCTGAACTTCGCCCAGGGCGTGCAATATCTTGCGTGCCGTGGGGAGCGGGCCGAAGCGCCTATACCAAGAAAGGTCACGCTTCGCGTGGGTGGTACTAAAAAAGTCGTCAGCAGCTGCACAGCAGGCCATCGGAGTGTGTGATATTATGGGAAGTTACGCAAATGAAAGTATAGGTCACCTCCCCATATGATGAAGAGGGTGGGACGCGTTTCGTACCTAGATGGAATCCGTATCCCCCGAACGTCTGGGGGAACTCTTGCCGCACAGGTAGAAATTCTTTCGTGGGGTTCCTACCTTCCTCGCACAGATCGTGTAATGATCCCTGGATCGGCCTGCATCTGCCCCAGTTGGAAAAGCCCGCAATCGTTCAACTCACTATGATCCACTAAACGGATTACCCGAATACCAAAGCCGGACCTGATTAACGCTGGCCGCTAATATTTAGTGTCTGCCAGAAAACACCTATTTCGGCTGAGTTAAGGGCGTCATGGCCCTGGTTTGCGTACGTCTGAGGTATCAATTCGAGGGGGTGATGGCTTGGTCACGTCGTATTTGGGTTAGCGTCTCTGCTAAAAGTCGGATTTACGCCGGTTTCCGCAAATTTTTCGGGATCTGATCTGCCCAGCGGACAGACCTCGGGCCAGTTCTGTTGTTCTGCACGCCTTGTTTGATCGTATCCGTACGACCAGGGG
>Ga0209022_1000961_pt1 | contig 32338 bp, 25 predicted proteins | sample PinacodermPK_FD_187300 | JGI IMG/M metagenome (GOLD analysis project Ga0209022, IMG submission 187300) | Host-associated microbial community of the marine sponge Aplysina aerophoba from Gulf of Piran - sponge pinacoderm, lysed by proteinase... | ecosystem: Host-associated > Porifera > Sponge >...
GCGCCCGGTCTTCCACCAACTCGACGGGCGAATCGCCTCCCACCTCCTGATTGCGGCATTGGCGTACCATCCCGTGCATCTAATCCGCACGCGCCTGAAGTCGCAGGGCGTCAATTTGAGCTGGGCTTCGATCCGAAACCGCATGCAGGGCTGGCATCGAATCACGACGACCCTGCGCAAGGCCGACGGCGCGCTGGTGGTGAACCGCCAGGATGCGAGGCCCGACACCGAGCAGGCAATGATATCCGTGGTGGCGGGAGCCAAGCCCGGACTCCATCGCAGAAGATGCGAGCTCGAAGGCTGACCTAGTCCTCCAGCATTCACAAAATTTCCAAAAATTCAAGAGGAACTGAATTTCCGTCGGTTTTTTATTCTTTTGAAACAACAGGTTACAAGAATTCTGGCACTACAAACTGCCAACTTGGGTTCCGCTTCGGCGGCTTGCGCCCGCCCTTCAGGATCGTCCGGCAGCCGGGAGCGAGGGGAAGGACATAGACGTCCTTCGGGGTCTTCGAGCCGCTTCCCGAGGAGCGTCCGATCATCTCCCAGTTCGCGGCCCGGTAGCACGACGCCTCGAACCTCGCGGGATCGACGAAGGTTTCCGCCAGAACCGGGCGGGCGCCCCAGCGCTCCTCCCAGTCGTCCGCCAGCCGCCGCGTCGACCGGGCCAGCGACCGCGAGGCGAGGTTCTTGACCTTCACCCACGGGAACACGAGAAAGCGGCTGTTGCGGGCCACCAGGCCCAGGCGGGCGTCGCGCTGCCTCTGCGTCCATCCCACCCATTCGTCGCGGCAGGCCAGCGCGCCGGAGGCCTCGTACATCAGGCAGCCGAGCCTGCGGCCGGAGGCGTCGACGATGAAATACCTCATGTACTGGCCGATCGGCGAGGCGTAGCCGAGATGGTGATGGCGGTCGACCAGCTCCGTCCATTCCGCCGCCTCCGCCTTGTCGAAAACCGGCTTCAGGGCGATCGGCTCCAGCTCCGCCAGGTCGCAGGCGATCTCCGGGCCCGGATCCGAGCGCGAGGAATGCGCCGCCCGCCTGCGAGGCCCGCCGCGCTTCAGCTTCGGCGGAAGCTTCAGGATGCCGAGCGCCTCGAGATCCTCCAGCACGCGCAGGGCGAGCTGCTCGCTGTAGCCGCCGCCGGAAGTGTGCCAGCCGAAGTGCTCGCAGATCGTGCGCGCCACCTCCCGGCGGCTGTTCTTCGGCAGAAGCCCCACCGTCTCCTGGATCTGCGCGATCCGGCCGCGCGTCAGCCTCTTGCCGCGGAAGGTCGTGGATTTAAGAGCCTTGATGCGCGGATCCATGGCGATTTTCCTGCGGACGGAACAATTCGCCTCTTGCATGACCGATTCGCCGCCTTGAGTCAAGCCCTCTTCCGAAGATTCCGCGGCTTTGGAAAATCTTTTTTAATCAGCCAGTTGACACCGAAAAAAAAATTGGCGAAAATTCCGGCTCTTAAGGCAATGCTATTGCCAACCCGGGGCCCAAACAAGAGGTGGAACGTTTCGCAAAACGACATACTGCGACCTGAACGACCACGAATGCGTTGCAACCAAAAGGAGAAGAACAATGACCGAGCATGCCAATATCCCGAAGCTGAAGAGCTGGTATCGGAACGGAGAGCTTAGCCGCAGAGACTTTCTGCGACAGTCCACATTGCTAGGCCTGTCCGCAACGGCGGCCTATTCCTTTGTCGGACTTACCGCACCCAGCCCCGCGAGCGCTCAGAACATGCCCATGGGCGGCACCATCCGTATGGGGATGCGTGTCCTCGACGTCAGCAGCCCACATGCGATTTCGTTCGAAGAAGCAGGCAGCGCGACGATCCGACCCGTGTGCGATTTCCTCGTTCGGACGGGGCGGGACAACATCACGCGGCCGTGGCTGCTGAGCAGTTGGGAAGCGACCGATGACTTGCGCACCTGGACGCTGCACGTCCGTAACGGCGTGAAATGGCAGAATGGCCGGCTTTTCACTGCAGAAGACGTCGCATGGAACTTCAAGCACGTGTTGATGCCAGAAGTCGGGTCGTCGATCCTTGGGCTAATGGGCGACTACATGCTGACCGAGGTCGATACCGGTGAGAAAGATGGCGACGGCAACGCCGTTATGCGGTCGGAGCTTTGGGATGCGAATGCAATCGAGGTGATCGATTCCTCGACAGTGCAACTGAACCTCAAGAATGCCCAGGGCGCCGTTCCGGAACATCTGTTCCACTTCCCGTTCTACATGCTCGACCCCGAAGAAAACGGCGTCTACGGCGCTGGTTCCAACGGCACCGGCGCATTCAAGCTGGTCGAACATAATATCGGCGAAAACGCGGTCCTCGAACGTGTCATGGACAGCCATTTCATGGGTGTAGGACCGTTCTTGGACCGGATCGAAATCACCGATCTTGGCGAGGACCCCAATGCCGCACTCAGCGCTTTGCTGACCGACCAGATCGATGGCGTTTATGAGATTTCGGAAAATCAGGCGCCGATGGTGATGGCAAACGAAAACATCGAGGTCTACAGGGCCACCACCGCCGCCACGGCTGTCGTGCGGGGCAAGATGAACCAGCCTCCGTTTGACAACCCGAAAGTCATGGAAGCACTTCGTCACGCAAGCAATGGCGCAACTATCATTGATCGGGGGATGCGGGGCAATGCGGCGCTGGGCGATCACACCCACGTTTCGCCGATTCATCCCGAATGGGCCGATCTTGGGCCGTTCCCGTTCGATCCCGAAAAAGCCAAAGCCATCCTTGCCGAGGCCGGATACCCGGATGGAATTGATCTTGAGATCAACGTCAAAACGCAGCCAAGCTGGGAACTTGATGTAGTTCAGGTGATGGTCGAGGACTGGGCCAAGGCCGGGATCAACGTCAAGATCCAGACGCTTCCCGCGTCGGTGTTTTGGGACCGCTGGAGGGAATATCCTTTCAGCTTTACCGCATGGGGCCACAGACCGCTTGGTATGATGGTTCTGAGCCTGGCCTATCGCACAGGTTCGCCGTGGAACGAATCCAGCTTCTCGGACGCAGAATTCGACAGCTTGCTGACCGATATCGGCGGCACCATCGATCCAGAGCGCCGCAAGGAGGTCATGGCGAAGCTTATGACAATTATGCGAGAGCGCGGCCCGATCGTGCAGCCGTTCTTTATGCAAGTGGCGACGGCCTACAACAAGCGGGTCAAGGGAATGGCAATGCACCCGACGAAGTATGTCTTCTTCGACCTTCTTGCGATTGAGGCCTGACAGAATGTGGGGCGGGCGCATTCTTGGTGCGCGCGCCCCTTATCTAGATCAATGGATCGACTACACTGGCAGGATTGACCGCGCGTCGGCCAGTTCCGCCTGTGTTGTCGCGCCCAATACATGGGGTAGTCATGCAAAATGGTCAACAAGACCTACGCAATGGCGACATAATCATGGAGCGGGCCTAAGGGATGCGAACGCCGATTGTCATTTTGCACATGGACGCACCCGCACCCGCGCTCGAAATCGTGCGGGCTGCACACCCAGATCTACTGATCCAATCCTGCGACAGCTACGAAAACCTGCCAGAAATGATCCAGACGACGGGCGCAGAAGTGGTCTATTCCGTGCGTTTCGCAGGGACGCCCGGATTCCCCCGGCAGGCGCTAGTGAACAGCGAAACTGTTCGATGGGTCTCGGTCGGTGGCTCGGGGACGGATCACCTTGCCGGTTGGGACTCCGGGCGACTGACCGTAACCAATGCCGCCGGTGTCGCCGCAGGTATGATGGCGGAATACACGCTGGGCGCGATGCTGCATTTCTCGCTCGACCGGTCCAGCTTCGTCAAGGCACAGGCAGCTCATCGATGGATCGAAGGCCGGGTCACGCCGATTGAGGGATGCCGCATTCTAATCGTCGGCTTGGGGCAGACCGGGCGCGCAATCGCCCGGCGATGCAAGGCGATGGGTCTGCATGTGACAGGGGTACGCGCCCGCCCGTCGGCGATGGATCATTTGGACGAAGTGCACGGCGTCGACGCACTGCCAACTCTCTGGCCAAGGGCTAATTTCATCGCAATCTGCGTGCCACTTCTCGAAAGCACCAGACGTATGGTCGATGCGGCGACCATCGCGCAGATGCAACCGGGCGCTGTTCTGATCGACGTCTCGCGCGGCGGGGTTGTGGATCAGACTGCATTGGCGGCAGCCCTCACCAACGGACAGTTGCGAGGCGCTGCGCTTGATGTATTCGAAACTGAGCCGCTGCCAGCGGACAGCCCGTTCTGGGATCTCGAAAACGTCATTCTCACCCCGCATTGTTCGTCGATCTACGAAGGCTGGGAGCTGAAATCCGTCGCAATGTTCAGCGAAAACCTGTCCCGCTATCGCCAGGGCGATCCGCTTTTCAACATCGTGGATCCGGGCCGAGGGTATTGACCTCAGAAAGGCATCGCATGGAACGCAGGCGTGGCACAGGCGGGCGCAGCGCAAAATCGGGGCGCAGCGGCGGTGGTATTGCCCAGCTCGCGCGCCGTCAGGTCATCAACCCCTATCAACCGATAGAACTGGCGGACCCCGACCAAATCCAGCAATTGCACGACACCTCGATGCGCATTCTTTCCGAGCTTGGGATCCGAGTAATGAGCGATCGGGTGATGGCCCTTTTCGAGGCTGCGGGGGCCAGCGTGGATCGGGGCACGTCGATCACCCGGCTGGACGAGAGCATCGTCATGGAAGCGGTCGGCAAGGCGCCGGGCCAATTCACCCTAACCGGTCGCAACGCCGATAAACGCCTGACCATCGGCGGCAACTACATCTGTTTCGGTCTGGTGGCGGGCCCACCCAACGTGCACGACAGGGTCAATGGCCGCCGCGATGGCAATCTGGCGGATTACCAGAACTTCATCCGATTGGCGCATCATTTCAATGCCATCGATATTATCGGCAATCAGGTCATTGCGCCCATGGAGTTGCCCGCGAACAACCGTCATCTGGATACTTACTTCGCTAATCTGACGCTGTCCGACCTGTCCTTCCATTGCACGGGTATCGGGCGCGGCCGCGCGCTGGACGGTATCCGGATGATGGCGATCACGCGTGGCATGAGCGTTGAAGAGCTGGCATCTGATCCCGGCGTCATTACCATCATCTCGGTCAACTCGCCGCGCCTCTTTGATGATGCGATGGCCGAGGGGTTGATCGCAATGGCCGAACACGGCCAGCCGGTTACGGTAACGCCCTTCACGCTGATGGGCGCGATGACACCGGTCACCCTGGCCGCCGCTCTCGCCCAGCAGAATGCCGAGGCGCTGTTTGGCATTGCGCTGACCCAGCTTGTCAATCCCGGCGCACCCGTCATGTACGGGGCGTTTACGTCGAATGTGGACATGCGGTCGGGCGCCCCCGCCTTTGGCACGCCCGAAAACACCAAGGCCAACATGATCGCCGGCCAGCTGGCGCGGCATTATGGCTTGCCCTACCGAACCTCGAATGCCAACGCCTCGAATGTCGTCGACCTTCAGGCCGCCTACGAGACCGGGATGTCCACATGGGGTGCCGTCATGGGCGGCGGCAACATGGTCTATCATGCGGCGGGCTGGCTGGAAGGCGGGCTGACGGCCTCTTACGAAAAACTCATCCTCGACGTCGAGATCATCCAGAATATGACGGAATTCCTGTGCCCGGTTTCCTTTTCTGAGGACGATCTTGGATTCGAGGCGATCAAGTCGGTTCAAGCCGGCGGCCATTTCTTCGGCGCGCAGCACACGATAGAACGATATGAAACCGCGTTCTATCGACCGATGCTGTCAGATTGGACCAACTACGAGAATTGGGAGGCCGCCGGCGCGCAAGAGGCGGTCGAACGCTCGACGCTGTTATGGCAAAAGGCGCTGGAAGAATATCAGGAACCATCTCTGGAAGATGCCGTGCGCGAAGAACTCGAAGCATATGTGGCGAAACGAAAAGAGCAGATTGGCACGGGTGATCCCTAGCGCGGCGGCCAGAGGGCCCTGATTCCGCGCGTGGGTAGCTTCGAAAGCCCGCATCAAGCCATCACTTCCACGTTTCGTCCATAGGATAGGTGGACAGCGCCGCACTGCCGGATTCCGTGATAAGAACCTGTTCTTCAAGTTTCACGCCGTCAGGGCCTCCGACCTCGCCTACGTAGCTTTCGATGCTGACCGTCATGCCCGGCTGCAAGACCGAGTTCTTCACGCCCCGATGAGCGAATCTTGCGGGCACGGCAACCGGATGCTCGTCACCCAAACCGACACCGTGGATCAGGCCCAGGTATTCCTGGTGCGCAAATTTCTCGGGCATCCGAAACGATAGTTCCGAAATCTCTGTCGTTGAGACACCGGGCCGCAGTAACGCGCGGTTGTGTTCGATCTGCTCTTTGGAGACCGAAAGCAGTTCGCGCTGCCTGTCCGTCGGTCTTGTTTCCCCACAGATCCAGGCACGTGAGATGTCACAAACATAACCGTAGGGACCTACCAGATCGGTGTCGAAGCTGACAATCTCGCCCTCTTTCAACAGCTTTGGACCACATTCCTGGTACCACGGGTTGGTCCGTTGGCCCGAACACAGAAGCCGGGTCATGATCCATTCGCCGCCAAGTTCGATATTTGCCTGATGCAGCAGCGACCAGAGCGCGTTTTCCGTCATACCGGGCCGAAATGCCGCGCGCATTCGGCGCACGCCTTCTTCGCAGGCCGCAACCGCGATGCGCATTGCGGCAATTTCGTCAACGGACTTGATCAGGCGCGCTTGCTCAGCAAGCGCCATCCCGTCTTCGATTACCAGTCCTTCTGCCAAGAGGCTGAATGTTCCAATGGTATCGACGCGGTCTACGGCAATCCGCCGATTTCCGCCCCCGTGCAAGCGGATCTCTTCGGCAATATCGGCGGCGAATTCTTTTGCTTTTGCGACGCACTGATCGCCGGCCGCAAAGTGGAACCAGGGCGTGCCGACGCGGACGTCAGCAATCAGCGGTAAGTCCTCGGCCAAATGCTCTGCCCCGTGGAACTCCCACAAAATTATGGGCCCGTTTGCCGCCACGAGGACGTAGCGCGCGGGATTGTGCAGCGTCCAGACCTGCATGTTGGTGCAATCGACGGCGTAGCGGATGTTCACCGGATCGAACAAAAGCGCTGCCGCGATATCGCGGCGGTTCAATTCCTGCCGCAGGCGACCCAGCCGATAAGCGCGCATCGCGTCGAGGTTCACGGCGGGTTCTGCGGTTTCAGTGTTGGGTTGAACTTTCAAAGTCGATCCTTGTCCTGGGCCGCGGTGGCACCGCCCACCATGGGACATTCAGCGGCGATGGAGCTGTCCCAAGCTTATCTGATCGACGCGCCACCTAGCCGCCCGGCTGCAGGCAGCTTGTCCCAAAAAAGACGTCTTGACCATGTAAATTTTGGTGCTCGCCCATATGACGCTGCGGGCCAGGCACGTCCTGGGATCGAGCATTGATGAATGCGACCACGGGGGTCAATTTCCTGTCGTATCCGGGTTAGCTGACAAATTTCGCCTGTAATACCAATACCGGAAAATTTCTAGGTACTGGAATAATTTTGGAAGCACTGAAAGTTCCCCTGATGTTTCTCATGCCAATTCTCCCCAGCTTCGAGCGCCGAGCGTGCGGATCCGATCCGGGGAGTTGGTGAAATCCGACCAGACTGCGCCAACCTTCTCCTTGACGGCATCGGCGGTCTCGAAGACCTGGTTGGCGAAGTGGCGCGATTTCCGCGCGGGTGTGCTCGCCCTCTATAACCCTGGCGATCGCCCGCAAGCGCCGGGACTGGTTCTTGTCCTTGCATTTGCCGGCCAGTGCCTTTAGGCCCTCCGCCGTGTGGTCGGTGTTCGTGATTGCGACGCTGTTCGGCATGGCTTCCTCCATGTTGCTTGGCCTCAATCCGCAACATACGGGAAGCCGGCACCGACTGCACCCCGCATGTTGCCGCCACGTCTAGATGTCGATGTTCACAAAAAAGTTCTTATAATGTTCGCGAGTCGGCAATTACTGGCATTGGTATAACACGGTTTCGTGTAGTATCTCGATGCGCCTATCAGAAGGAACAGTCGGTGATGAATGGGAAGCTATTGCAGAACCGGGTAGCGATTGTCACCGGCGGTGGCAGCGGGATCGGGCAGGCCATCTGCAACGCATTCGCACAAGAAGGCGCGACCGTCGCCGTGCTGGATGTTGCGGGCGATGCGGCACAGGCGGTGGCAGCCTCCATCGATGGCCTCGCCATCACGCTGGACGTCTCGGATGCCAGCGCCTGTGCCGACGCGGTCAGCGAGGTTGCCGGTAAACTGGGGCGCCCTACCGTGCTGGTCTGCTCGGCTGCCTATTTCGCAAAGCGCGTTCCTCTCGCTGACGTGGCCGACGACGTCTGGGAAAAGACGCTGAATGTAAATGTCAGCGGGCACTTCAACATGTCCAAACAATGCATTCCACACATGATCGAAGCTGGTGGCGGCTCGATCGTTCATATCTCGTCGATCATGGCGCAGGTCGCGAATTTCGGGCAGACCGCCTATTGCACGAGCAAGGGTGCAATCACGATGCTCTCCAAAGGCATCGCGCTGGACTACGCCGAAGACGGCATCCGGTCCAACACATTGATGCCGGGCGGCATTGCCACAAAAGGCATGGCTGACCTTTATGGCGGCGACATGGATCGCGCCGAAGCCGAATGGGGTGCGGTGATGCATCCGCTGGGGCGCTTGGGACGTGTTGATGAAATCGCTGATGCCGCGGTGTTTCTGGCAAGCAACAGATCCAGCTTCATCACCGGTGTCGATCTGCCAGTCGAAGGCGGCTATTCTATCCGGTGAACTTGGAACCCTAAGGCGAGGATGTGTGTTGTAAAAGGAAGCTGGCTTAGCCCGTATGCGTCACCAGCTCTTCAGCATCAGCGATCTTTTGGCGGATTTCGGCGATGACTGGATTTGATCCGGTTCGACAGTGAGTGCCATCCGGCCAACGCTTGCGCTCGACATAGGCGACGGCAGCCGCCTCATCGGGGAAGCGTTGGAAGAACTGCCAAAGGCTAAGGGTTTCGGCCTGTTTCTTCTTCGCTGGCATGGTAGCGTCTCCGTTGACCATGCCCTATTCCTGCAGCTTCTGGTGCCCCTTCTTCCACGCCTCCACGAGGTCTTCCGGCTTCTTGCTCCAGCGGAACGGGCGGGCGTCATTGGCATTGTGGTGCTCGATGTAGCCCTCGATCGCCGCAATGCACTCGTCGAGCGAATTGAAGATCGCGTGCTTGAGCCTCTGCCTCGAGAGCCTGGAGAAGAAACCCTCGACGGCATTCATCCACGAGGCCGAGGTCGGAGTGAAGTGAAACGTCCAATTGGAGTTGTCCTTCAGCCATTCGTTGACCTCGGCCGACTTGTGGGGGGAGACGTTGTCGAGGACAACATGAAGCTGGGTTCCGGGCTTGATCCCTTCGGAGACGAGATCGAGGAAGGCGAGGAATTCCTCCGAGCGGTGACGCTCGACCATCTGGCCGGTGACCTTTCCGGTGGCGACATCGAGGGCCGCCATCAGGCAGGTAGTGCCGTTGCGCTTGTCGTCGTGAGTGCGGGTCTCGGGATGGCCGGATTTCATCGGCAGGGGCGTCTGCGTCCGTCCCAATGCCTGGATCTGTGTCTTCTCGTCCGCCGAGATGACGACAGCGTGGTCGGGCGGGTTGACGTAGAGGCCGACGACGTCGCCGACCTTCAACTCGAACCTCGGGTCGCGGGAGACCTTGAATGTCTTGACCCTGTGCGGTTTCAGGCCGTTGTGCTTCGGGATGCCGAACACCGTCGAGACCGCGACCCCCAGCTTTTTCGCCAGCGCCCGCAGCGTCCAGTGACTGGCGTGCTCCGGCGGCGGCGACATCGCGAGCTCGATCAGTTCACTGACCTTGTCCTCGGCTATCGGCTTGCGGCCCCGTCTCCGGGGGATGTCGTAAAGCAGGCCGTCAACACCCTCGGCGAGGAAGCGGTCCCACCAGCGCCAGACCGTCGGCTTCGACATGCCGGTGGCCCGCATCGTCTGCGACAGTGTGAGGCCGTCGCCGAGGTGAAGGATGATACTCGCCCTCTGGACATGCTTGAGGATCGAATGCGGATCGGCCTTGATCTTTTCGAGACGTTTCCGGTCTTCCTTGCTCGGAACGATCCGGGTTGTCCTGCTCCTTGCCATTGCGGTTCTGCTCCCATTGAAAACTGCGCGGCTCTCGCCGGGAGCGTTTGAATCATACTCCACAGGAAAATGGAATCCCCAAAAACGATCATAACACTAGTTGCCGTGCGCACGCGCCTTGCTGCGTTGCCTTCTTGGTTGGCAAGTCCTCTGAGGGGGCTATCGAGATGAATGTCTGCTGCATGCAAAAAGCGAAAGGAAGCCATCAGTCTGCTTCCTTTGCATGCCTATCGATTTCCATCGCCGTGATCGTAGCGCAGGTCATGTAGATGTGCCGCATTGATGTCACGTTTCCGCCGACCTCACCGCCAGCCGACAAGGGCGTAGTCTGTGCAACTTCGCTTGACACCACTGTTTTCCTTTCCTCTCAGGCGGCCTAGTCGTCCGGATTCGGCAATTGCAATCCTTTCTCGTTTCCGTGCCGTTCCGTGAAGTCCGACACCGCAAGTTGACCCAACAGGCCACAGAGATGTCCATGGCATCCGCCATTTCGCGGACGACCTTATGATCGTCTTCGTCCAACGCAACTGAAAGGCGCACGCTACGCCGGTTACTCTTGGTAACTTGCCGCCGGCGACAGGTCTAGTTGGAATGTTAGAGCGTTGCTGGTTTAGAGCATGTTGCATTCAATTGGCGTCAAATCCTAATCTTCTGTAACGATAGTTGTTATCAAAGCGGCAAGTGACACCAACAGGAGGCGGTTCGATGAGAGGCAAGGCGGTGGAAGTGGTGCTGAGCGAGGAGGAACGCGAGTTTCTCGAGGCGCATGTCCGAAGGCACAAATCGCCGAGGTCGCTGTCCGACCGTTGCAGGATCATCCTTCTGTGCGCCGAGGGGCCGCCGAAGCGGGGAGACCGCCGGGCGGACCGGCGTTCACGAGCACACTGTCGGCAAGTGGCGCAGGCGGTTTGCCGAGAGGCGCATCGAGGGCCTCTCGGACGAGTACCGCTCCGGCCGGCCCCGCAACGTGACGGACGACAAGGTGGCGGAGGTGGTGGAGTTGACGCTGAACACGATGCCGAAGGATGCGACGCACTGGTCGGTCCGGAGCATGGCCGAGAAGACGGGGGTGTCGCACACGACCGTGCACCGGATCTGGTCGGCGTTCAGCCTGAAGCCGCACCGGAGCGAGACGTTCAAGCTTTCGACGGACCCGCTGTTCGTCGACGAGGTGCAGGACATCGTGGGGCTCTACATGGCCCCGCCGGACCGTGCGGTTGTCCTGTGCGTCGACGAGACGTCGCAGATCCAGGCGCTGGACCGGACGCAGCCGGTCCTGCCGATGGCGCCGGGGGTGGCCGAGCGGAGAACCCACGACTATGCCCGCCACGGCACGACAACGCTTTTCGCCGCGCTCGACGTGGCCACCGGTGCGGTGATCGGCAAGTGCAGCAGGCGCCATCGCGCCACGGAGTTCCTCGGCTTCCTCGAGGAGGTCGAGGCTGCGGCTCCCGAAGGTCTGGACGTGCATCTGGTGATGGACAACTACGCGACGCACAAGACGGAGAAGGTCAGGGCGTGGCTTGCCCGCCGCAGGCACTGGCATGTCCACTTCACGCCGACCTCGGCGTCATGGCTCAACCAGGTCGAGCGCTGGTTTGCGGAACTGACCAGGAAGAAGCTGCAGAGAGGCGTTCATCTCTCGGTCGCGGAGCTCAACGCCGACATCATGTCTTTCATCGACGCGCACAACGAGAAGCCGAAGCCCTACAAGTGGGTCAAGTCCGCCGACGAGATCCTTGCGTCAGTCGGGAGGTTCTGTCTCAAGGCGAACAAGCTCAGCGTGAACGAAGAGGTTTGATGCGAATTTCAGATTCAGGAGACTAGAGGAAAGGCCGTCACAGCCGACCGTCATTTTCAATAACTATTATGGCTCCGTGCAGCGGTTCAATGCAGGAAAAGGTGCCTACGGAGCGCGATTGCCCGATGGGACAGAGATCGTTTCACGCGCGCCGATTGAGGCTCGCCCGTTCCCGAGTCGGGCATCGTTCTCACCAGGGCGCCCCATTGCGTCGGTCGGCGACAAATCTAAGAACGATCAAAGTTGAAGCTTCGCCCGGAGATACTCCATGCCCCGGTCGCCCTTGATGCGGTTGCACGAGCCGCAGAGAAGCTGGAGATTGTCGATATGATCTGTGCCGCCGTTGGACCGGGCGATGATGTGATCGACCTCCAAATGCCGCGCCTCAAAGTGAGAAGCGCACCCGGCGCAATTGCCTTCCTGAAGGCCGTAGAGCGTCGGCTTGTAACTCCGGTAGAGCGGCAGTTTGCCCAAGTCCGTCCGTTTCGGAATGTCGGTGCGATGCACTCCACGATAGAACAGTCCCAGTTCGTCGCTCATCCGGCGCTCGACCAGCTCGGCGGCCTTCTCGCTGATGTCGATGCCAGCCCATTGGCGGCCAAGCTGCTCCGCAGCGATGCACGCCGTGGCACACCCGCAGAAGGGATCGAGGATCATGTCGCCGAGGTTGCTCGATGCCTCGATGATGCGCCGCAACAGAGCAAGCGGCTTTTGTTTCGGATAGCCAACCCGTTCTTTCGCCGCTCCCGACAAGGGCGGCATGTCGATCACCATAGTCCTTTGCCGGCGCACCCGATGCGGGCGTCAGATACCGCTTGAATCGAGGCATGACGCCATGCGGCGGCCAGTACGCAAGACCTTGAAAATCGAGCACATCCAGTCTCTGACGGGCGGGCATATCGGCGTAACCGTTCGGGAAGACGAACCAATCAGGCAGCGCGCGGTCCGGGGGAAGCTCCCAATGTCGTCCCCGCTCAGACGGGTCAATATCCCGCCACGGCTGGCCGGTGTCGCCGTCGCGCAGGCCAGGGCCGGTCAAATTATCGACCATGTATCGCCCACGTTCGTCTGTATTGCGGTAAATCCGTTCGACGTAATCCGCATCGAGCGGTTGCAAGACGCGATTCCAAGTCGGTTGCCGGCCCCCAACGTTTCGCCCGATCGTGGCTGGACTGACGCTTCCACGAGATTTCGTTACCGAACGCCCGCCGCCCGAACACCGCATCCATGACCAGCTTGAGATAGTGGCTCATGGTCGGGTCGCAGTGCAGATAGATGGATCCCGTTGGCTTGAGCAACCGAACCGCCATATATGCCGGATACGATTTGTCCGAGTCCGTCATCGCCGCCAGCAGGACGCGGTGCAGTGCCGGATGCTTGGCCTCGATAAGGTTGATCCATTCAGCGTCCACGTCCGAAAGAGACCAAGTATCCTTGAACTCGGCCCCCGCCGCCTCACTGCCTATCGGCGCGGCGTAGTTGGCCTTGGAGTTGAACGGCGGATCGAGGTAGATAAGGTCAACGGACTCGCTGTTCATTCCGCGCATGATGGACAAGTTGTCGCCCGTCCAGATTGTCTGGTTTGACCAATTTATGGAGGAAGCCATGACCCGTGGCGTTCCGATGATCGACCCAAGAATGTTCGGCGACGCAACGCCGGAGGACGTGGTTCGCCGCCTGTTTCGGCCGCTACGACCGAGCGCCGGAGGCCAACCCGTTATCCGCGACCAAGCGCCGGTAGGGGAGGCTTCGGCCCATGAGCCCGGCGACGACTCCGCGCATCTGGTCAAGCGTTCCTGAGTCCCGGACGTTATGCTTGCCAGCGAATTCAGCAACGTATCGGTCAAGATGCTTTGGGCTGATCTTGTGGAACGTCCCGTCATGCGCCCGCTTGAGCATGGCCCAGAAGGATTCAATCCCGTTGGTGTGCGCTTGACCCCTGACATATTCGGCGACCGAGTGACGCACCGATTCATGCTCGCGTTCAATGCCTTTGTAGGCCCGCGCGTCGTCGGTATAGACCGTGGCGTCTTCCTCGGTGTTTTCCTCGACGAAATCCTGCAGCGTTTCGGCATCGGTCTGGGTGACGACCTCGGCCCGGACCTCGTTGGTCGCCCGGTCCTTGATCCCGACCACGGCGGTCTTGCCGACCGCTCCACGGCCCGTATCCGCCAGTTCCTTCCGCTTCCCGCCAAAGTAGGTTTCATCAACCTCCACAGGGCCGTCAAACGGTTCATCCCGACCGTCCGGCGCCCACACCCCGCGAATGCGATGAAGCATGAACCAGGCCGATTTCTGGCTGATATTCAGGTCGCGGTGCAGCTTCATGGACGAAACCGACTTCAGGCTGGTCAGGCAGAGGTAGATTCCGATAGCCCACTTTTGCAAAGGAATATTGGAGCTCGCCAACGGCGTCCCGGTCTTGACGCTGAAGTAGGACCGGCAATCCGTGCACCAGTAAGGCATCGTCTTGTGGCGGGCCTCGCGTGTGCGTGCGCCCCCGCATTTCGGGCAATGGCGCTCGCCGCTTGGCCACATGATGGACTCAATCCATTCCCGCGCAGCGTCTTCCGTCGGGAACATCGCCATGACCTCTATCAGGGACAATCCCTCTCGGTGCGATTTTCCAGGTGCTCTACGAGCCATGAGAACCTCCATTCTGATGATTCAAATATAGGGATTCACCGGGCAGGCGTCAACCATTAGTTATAATTCCCATAAATAACCGTGCAGACTCATCATTCACCGCAGAATGTGTTTTTGGTGGCCTTTGTCACGCTGTTGGAGTTCCTAGATGATTTTGTTGAAGTATCGACCGTGAATGCCGCCGTTCAGAATATTCTCACTTCTAAACACGGTAGAGAAAGTCTCTAACAACCACAGAACTTCCTGTACGGCTTACCGCCCATCGCCTTCGCTGAGTGCTCGTTCAGATGTCGAAACAATTCACTGATGACGAACGGCCGCTAGCTCAACCCATGAGTCAGACGCAGCGGCACTGTTCGGCCCTGTCTAAAGACCCTCATTCAATCGGTGATTCCAGCCTCTTTCGCGCCGAATACGCGGCAAACGGGCTTCCGAAGCTCTTTCCGAAGTCGTCTTCCAATCAGGCAATTCCGCCGATGTACGGAGCTAGTTCCGGCATCCGACTCCAACCAAGCAATCAAGGCGCGAATTACAGGTTCCTTTTTCGAGGAGCCTCATCCTACCAGGAACTGAATCCGCCATCGACGTTAACGATCTGCCCAGTCATGTAGCTGGATTTTTCAGAGCAAAGAAACAGCATGACATCGGCTATTTCGTCGGGCCGCGCCATTCGACCTGCCATAATCAGTTCGGATACGCGCCTTTGAAATTCCCGGGAATGCTCGTTGAATACCGCCCCGGGGGCGATCGTATTGACGGTAGCGTTGCGCGGCGCCCAGTTTCCGGCGAGCCAAAGAGTCAGGCCGTGAATTCCCGCCTTGGTCGCCGAATACCCCGCGAAAGACTTGAAACCCATGCCGTCGTAAATCGCATGGTGGGGTCCGTTCAGCGCATACATTGAAGCTACGTTTATCAGAGTCGCCGGATGCTTGCCGACAATGTCCCTGTCCATCTGCCTTGCGATCAGGAATGCGCCCGTCAGATTCGTGCGAAGAGTTCGCTCCCACGCTTCGAGGGAGGTTTCCGCAAAATCCGGGACGGATTCTCCCCTGCCCGTCAGCATTTCGCCGGTAATCGCCGCATTGTTAATCACGACGTTGGGCGAGATGCCGTCCTTTTCCATCCGAGCAAAAATAGTCTCGACCTGCCTCTCGTCGTCGACATTCAGATCGTAGAATTTGAACCGAGGATTGTCGCGGTGCAGCGACACCAGTTTTTCGGCTCTTTCGCCGGGCATATCCGAAGCTGCCACGCAAGCTCCGTCCTCGAGCATTCGCCGGACGTAAGTCGATCCCAGCAGCCCGCCCGCTCCGGTTAGGAAGACAGTCCGACCATCCAGCTGATTACCCATAGCCGCGCTCCCCGAGTAAAAATTCAACGATGCGAAAGTCGAACTCGCCGTCGATGTCCACGCATCTTTCCGGCGGCATGACGTAAGGGATAACCCGGCCTTCGAAAATTCCTGCGGCGCGCCTTAGGTAATCCGGCGAAAGAACGTAAGTCGATGCCGCGTGTTCGTAAACGAGAGGCGCCTGCTGGCGCGCTACGACCGGTTTCGCCAAGGGCTTGGACACGCTCAGCGCGCCGGTCTCGTCGGGTTCGACTAGATTGAAGTACGGGTTTTTTCGCGCCGGACAACAGGACATTACCATATCCGGCCTTTCGGCGAAGTACAGATCGAGGGCCGCGTCCAAATCTGAAGGAAGCCTGAGCGGCGAGGTGCAGTCAAGGTCGAGAAACGCGGATGCGGCTCCGCCCATTTTCTCCGCGGCTTCCAGGGAATGCACCCAGACGTTCCATTTCGCCGCGCTGTCCGTGGCAAGGCCGGGCGGGCGCAGGCCGATTTGCAGGGCGCCGCGGGACACCGCGTGATCGTAGATCTCTTCGCTGTCGGTTGACACGACGACCAGGTCCACCCGCTCGCACGAGAAAAGCTGGTCGAGAGACCAGTCGATCAGCGGCCTGCCCAGAATCTTCCGAAAGTTCTTATTTTCGACGCCTTTGGAATTCCCGCGGGCTCCGATGTGGCCGATGATCAAGGAAAATCTCCAGCAATCATGCCTTTGAATTGCCTCGCCTCGCGAGCTGCGACGATCTTGGCGCAATTGCCCATGACCCGGTCGAGCGTTGGGCAATGACTGGGAATCGGCTCAGAGCACCCGCTCGCAAGATTCAAAAAATCTTGCATCGCCGACAAGAAAAGCCGGTTTCGTTCTATCGCGAACTCGACAGGCCAAGATTCGATTCCTCGCATCACGGCGCCTTTGCCCGTAATAAAATCAAATTCCGCATTCATATCCGTGCCGCGCAATGTCATGCGCCTGAAGCTTACCGGCGACAGGTAGTCCATCGCAACAACTCCGAGCATCGAGCGCTCACCGGAAAATGCAATTCTCGTACTGAAGTCCACGCCCGGGAATCGAAAATGCCCGAGCGATTCGACTGTCAGGTCGCTAGCGCCCGGAAAGAGGCAAAGGGCCATGTCCAGCTCATGGCACAGGTCCAGCAATGCGCCGCCGCTGTCGGCGCGCGCGGCATAGCTCTTTGAGAAGGCCCAGTTCTCTCGCCATTGCCGAACGTCGTGGCCGATTTCAAAATTGCAAGAATAGACGCTCGACAGATCCATGGCTGCGAATTCGCGAAACGCCGGATGGTAGCGCATCATGAAGCCGACCATGCAGCGCGCCGCGACGTGTTCGGTGCATTCCGCGATCAATTCGACATCCGCCATGCTAGCGCATAGCGGCTTTTCAATATAGAGCGGCAAGGCGGCTGCGGCGAGGCGGCGAATAATCTCAAGTCTGTGCTGCGTAGCGGTCGCTACGACCGCCCCATCGAATCGTCGCAAGTCTTCCGGCCTGGATCCCCACTGCTCGCGCACAAATCGGGAATACGGCAACAGCGAGATTCGGCAGCCCAACTGAACCAGATTGGCGGCATGCCGTTTTCCGATAGACCCTGCGCCGACAACAAGAATTTTCATGTTCGAGCCTTTGAATGCGGGATCGAGTCCATGGCCTTCTTCAGCCGAAGAGCAATTGCCGCGCCTAACCGCGCAAAGGCCTGCCCAACGGCGCCCTTACTTTCGGACGGAACTGGATTCGACAACAGTTTTTCGATTGCTGAATCGACTTGGCTTCCTGTCGATTAATTCCATGCGACGAAGCGCCTACGATGTCATCGCCTCCCGAGCGAGAGCTTCGCAAGCATTGAATTCCATCCGCGCTCCCAAGCGGCATCCGTGTTGCCGCAGTCGAATTCCATTGGCGAATTCTTCAAGGACATGGCTTTCAAGCACCCGGTCACCCGCGCGTCCCGAATTCGCCGGCAAGAACCCGGGCGAACGCAATTAAGCATGCATCGTCAATCCTCGATCATGCCCCGCGCAAGTTCAAGCATCTTCACGGCTTCGGCCAGTCGTCCCGAAGATTTGCCGGAAGATCCCGGATCCGCGGAATCGGCGCATAGCCATAGAGCCTTAAACTGCAGCTCGCGCGATATGTGGCCTTCCTCCGCCAGCCTATCGCAGATGCGCTGGATATCCTTTTCCTCGCCTTGATTGTCGAAATCTTCCGTATCGAACATGGCGCCCAGCGCCTTGACCGAGGCTTCTACAATTTTCCCGCTTTGCGCATCGGCTTCGGCTTCGAATCCCCCGCCAGCGAGCAATTCGGCCATTTTGCGAAGCCGGCCCGCTTCGTCCAGATAATTTTCGGCTTGCTCCCGACTGCGTGCAGAGGACGCGGTTTCCGCATCCTCCGCTTCTCGCCGGAACAGAAATTCCCGGCGGCTTGCCGAAAATTCCAGCAAACCGCTCGCTTCCAGCCGAAGCATTGTCTCGTAGCTTTCCAAGTCTATGCATTCGACGGGCGGTTCCGCAATTTCCGAAGCGACCTTGTCCCCTTCCTGTTTATCCAATGATTGGACGACGGCCAGAATGGTCGATTTCCCCTGGCCTGCATCGCGCAATTCCAGAGCAACCAAATCGCCGCCGAATCTCTCCTTCAGCAGGTCCACCGCCGATGGGGTCGGGTCCGGGGCAGCTTCGGCTTCCTCGGCCGCACCCATGATCTGTTCCATTTTTTCGATAAAAGCGGCGCGTCCCGACGGCATGTCCATGGTCGCAACGCCGGAATCGTCGTCCAGAACAGCTTCCGCTATAGCCTTTTTATGATCGAGCAAATTCAGCATTCTATGCTCGATCGTGTTTTCGGCAACCAGGTTTACGACGGTTACGGCTCGCTTCTGATGCTTTCTCCATGCCCGTGCGATCCTCTGCTCGAGCTTCGCCGGATTCCAAGGCAGATCGACATTGACCACGGCATTCGCCACCTGAAGATTCAGCCCGGCTCCGCCGCTTTCGGTTGAAAGAAACAGCCTGCAGTCGGGGTCCTGCTTGAATCGGTTGACTTCAAGCCGCCTCTTGTCTTGCGGCACGCTGCCGGTGTGCCATGCGTAGCCCAGGCCCAGATCATCGAGGCGCTCCCTAATCAACTCGAGCATGCGCACCCATTCGGAAAAAATTATGACTTTGTTGTCCTTGTCCTCAAGCATATCTTCAAGCAAGCGCTCCAGCTCTTCGAGCTTGGGCGAGTCCTTCACCTCGCTATCGAGTATGTAAGGCGTGTCGCAAATCATTCGCATGCATGCGAGACCCATCTGCATCCGCTTGAATTCGTCTTCCTTCAAAGGTCGGCTTCTAGCTTTCTGGAGATAAATTCGAACCCAGCGCTCGTAATCGCTGTACCGAAGCTGCTGCTCCTCCGTCATGGTCAGGAAGTAATTGTTGACGGTTCGGTCCGGAAGATCCTTTTCGACATCCTCCTTGCGCCGCCGCAGCATTACGGATTTGACTCGCGCTCCCAGCTTGTTGAGGTTCTTGTACCCTTCAGGTCGGCCTCTATCATCCAGCCGGTAGTATTCGCGGTTGAACTTGAAAAGCGGGCCAAGCAACTTCGGATCCAGGAATTGCACGATCGAGTAGATTTCATCGATCCGGTTTTCAAGCGGCGTTCCAGTAAGCACGAATGCGAATCTGCTTTGGATGCGCTTGATGGCGCTTGCGGTCTTCGTGCGCCAATTCTTGATGCGCTGAGCCTCGTCCAGAATAACGATGTCCGGCTTGACGATTCCGTTGATGTCGTCGATATCGACTAGGATTTGCTCGTAATTCGCAATCTTGAAAAACTCGTCGGAGGCATAGTGCTCCAATCGATGGTGCCTTTTCCCGAACACGATGCGATGAGATAGTTCGGTCGCTCCGAGAATTTGCTCCTCCCACTCCGCTTTCAAAGAAGCCGGGCATACGACAAGCGCGCATTTTACGTTTTCAATTTTCGCCAGAAGCTGGCAGGCCGCGAGGGCCTGTACGGTCTTTCCTAGCCCCATGTCGTCGGCCAAGAGCGCTCGCTGGCAGAATGCAAGGTGAAGCATTCCCTCTTTCTGGTAGGGAAAGAGCGGAAACTTCAGTATGTCGAAGCTCTGTTTTCTTTCTTCGATGTCTTTCAGAAATTTTTCGCGGCGCTCGGCCTTTTGAAATTCTTCCTGCCTTTCTTGCTGCCAGATCTCGATCATGGCCGAAACGCGAACAATCCCCGGGTTTTCCTTTGCGATCAACTGCAGTTCGCGCAAAGGCCGCTCGCCATGCGTGTCGCGCAGGCATTCAAATTCATCGGAAATTTTGCCGGCCAGGCGGTTGTTCTGCAGTCTTGACGGTATCCAGATGACTGGGTCCGGAAAATCTCCGTACGACAGGAAAATTTCTATTCGCGGCGAAAAGCCGTCTTCCGATTGACTGAATTCCTTTCCGTGCGACTTCTTTAGGCGGTGGAGCACGCCTTCGACGTGCTTGCAGGTTCCCAGAGTCGACGTTTCAAAGTCTCGGCAGGTGCAAGAATTTTCCAGCGACGTCGATGCGCGAATCTCGACGACATAGGCGCCGCCCTGAGCTGAGGGAACCTCGTAGTTGGCAAAGGGCCCGGCTATCGATTCAAGCTTGCGGAATTCAGTGACTTCGGTTTTTCCTCGCCAGCGCCGCCTTTCGACTTCTTCGCCATCCGTGGTGCTCCATCCGGTGAATACCGGGGCTTTTTCCGCTTTTGCCAATTCCGCCTCCGTAATCGCGAGCCGCCTCGAGGAAACCGCTCGCTTATACGAGGCGGAGCGGACTAGGGCAAGCATTTGCGTTCCTTGCCGAATATTCCGAGCCTTTCAGAATCTTCGGCGCGCCATTGCCGCGCCGGAATGCGGGCCGGCGGAAACCCGAGCGCGGCCCGCGCCGCGGCACTTGTTTATGGCGCGGGAGTCTCCTATTGCACGGATGGAAATTCGCAGTTCTGGATAGAGGTAAGCAAATGAGCGCATCGGACAAGTCGCATCTTCCCAGCCGCCATGTGAGCGTCGGACCTTCCCGCGCTCCGCACAGATCATACTATTATGCGATGGGCATGACCGACGACGAAATCAAGCAGCCCTTCGTAGGCGTGGCGACTTGCTGGAACGAAGCGGCGCCCTGCAACATTTCATTGAACCGCCAGGCTCAAGCGGTCAAGCTGGGCGTCAAATCGGCTCAGGGCACGCCGAGGGAATTTACAACGATTACCGTGACCGACGGGATCGCGATGGGGCATGAGGGCATGAGGTCCTCGCTCGTATCCCGCGAGGCCATCGCGGATACCGTCGAGCTTACGGTGCGCGGTCATTGCTACGACGCGCTCGTAGGCCTCGCCGGATGCGACAAGTCGCTTCCGGGGATGATGATGGCCATGGTACGCCTGAACGTTCCCTCCGTGTTCGTTTACGGAGGCTCGATTTTGCCGGGAAGGCTCAACGGGCGGGATGTCACCGTGCAGGACGTATTCGAAGCGGTCGGGCAGCATCAGGCCGGCGCGATCTCCGACGAGGCGCTCGAGGTCATCGAACGCGTCGCCTGCCCTTCGGCGGGAGCATGCGGCGGTCAGTTCACGGCCAACACGATGGCTTGCGTATCGGAAGCAATCGGGCTTGCGCTGCCGAATTCCTCCGGCGCGCCGGCGCCGTACGAAAGTCGCGACAGGTTTTGCGAAGCTTCCGGCTCGGCCGTCATGAATCTCATCGAAAGAAACATTCGCGCGCGAGACGTCGTAACTCGGCAATCCCTTGAAAACGCCGCGCGCGTCGTCGCTTGCACCGGCGGCTCGACCAATGCCGGCCTTCACCTTCCCGCCATCGCGCACGAGGCGGGCATTGATTTCGACCTGATGGATGTATGCGAAATATTCCGAGACACGCCTTATTTCGTTGATCTCAAGCCCGGCGGCCGGTTTGTCGCGAAGGACCTTTACGAAGTCGGCGGCGTTCCGGTCGTCATGAAGGAATTGAGGAAGGCGCGGCTATTGCACGAGGATTGCGTCGTAGCCACGGGCAGGACAATGGGCGAAGAGCTTGATTTAATCGATCGCGAAGCGGACGGCCGGGTCATCCATCCCGTGTCCGCGCCGCTGTCCGAAACCGGCGGCGTCGTCGGGCTCCGGGGCAACCTCGCCCCGGACGGAGCCATCGTCAAAGTTGCCGGAATCGCCGAGGACCAGATTCGATTCGAAGGCCCCGCGAGAGTCTTCGAATGCGAGGAGGATGCCTTCGAAGCGGTCAAGGCGCGAGAATACAAGGAAGGCGAAGTCATAGTCATACGCAACGAAGGACCAGCCGGCGGGCCTGGAATGCGCGAGATGCTTTCGACAACCGCCGCGATTTCCGGCCAGGGCATGGGCAAGAAAGTCGCGCTAATTACCGACGGGCGGTTTTCAGGCGCGACTCGAGGATTCTGCGTCGGGCATATCGGCCCGGAGGCGGCGCACGGCGGGCCGATTGCTTTGCTTCGGGACGGCGACACCATAAAAATCGACGCTTCGAAAGGAACGATCGAAGTGGTCCTGACGGAAGATGAACTGAAGAGTCGCAAATCCGAATGGGCGGGGCCTCGAGAGACGATTTACGCTTCCGGGTCGCTCTGGAAATACGCCCGTCTTGTCGGATCGTCCAGGAATGGCGCGGTAACCCATCCCGGGGCGGAGGCCGAAAAGCACGTCTATATGGACATTTAGGCGCTAGCGCGGCTCCGTAGCGCGCAGGCGCTTCAAACGGCCGCGACCGCCCTGCGCGAGAGCAAAGTGAATTCAGCCCTCAATTCCGGCCGCCAGGCATTTCCGCGGCTTTTGGAGCCGCTCGAACTCGGCTTCGCCGTGATTCGAAACCGATCGGTTATGGGATCGATGCATACCGGCTTGGAAGAAACCGGCGACTGGGCGCGCGTCGCGGAATTTTACGCCGAGCGCGCGCGAGGCGGAGCCGGCCTGATCGTTACGGGCGGGATGGCGCCGAACCGCGAAGGGGCCGTGTTTCCCGGCTCCGCAGGATTGTTCTCCGCACAGGACATCGCATCGCACCGGATGGTAACGCGGCGAGTGCACGAAGAGGGCGGCTTGATCGCCATGCAAATTCTTCATGCCGGAAGATACGCCTACAGCCCGGACTGCGTCGCGCCGTCTCCCGTCAAATCGCCGATTTCTCCCTACGCGCCAACTGAACTCGACGCGCCGGGCATTGAGAAGCAAATCTCGGATATGGCCGAATCCGCCAGTCGGGCGCGCGACGCCGGGTACGACGGCGTTGAGATCATGGGGTCGGAAGGATACTTCCTAAATCAGTTTCTGGTAAGGCGAACGAATAAGCGAACGGATAGCTGGGGCGGCGGCTTCGAATCCAGGATGCGCATGCCGGTCGAGACAGTCCGGCGCGTGCGCGCGGCCGTCGGCTCGGATTTCATCTTGATATACCGCATTTCATTGATCGACCTGGTGCCCGACGGCTCTAGCTGGAATGAAGTGCTCATGCTCGCCGCCGCTATCGAGGACGCGGGCGCAACCATATTCAATTCGGGAATCGGCTGGCATGAGTCCAGGATTCCAACGATCGCCACCAGCGTGCCCAGGGGCGCATTCGCATGGGTTACGGCCAAGCTGAAGCGAGCGGCGGGAATTCCGGTCATCGCCTCCAATCGAATAAACTCCCCCGAAGCCGCGGAGGCGCTTCTCGCCGAAGGCGGCGCCGATCTCGTTTCGATGGCGCGTCCGTTCCTGGCGGACTCCGAATTCATCAGCAAGTCGGCAAGCGGACGGGCTTCGCTCATTGCGCCGTGCATTGCCTGCAACCAGGCCTGCCTCGATCACACGTTCACTCGGAAGGTTTCGACCTGCCTGGTAAACCCGAGAGCATGCCATGAAACCGAGCTTTCGGTCACGAAGTCGCCGAATCCGAAAGCCGTCGCGATTGCCGGCTCGGGTCCGGGAGGCCTTTCCGCCGCTATTGCCGCGGCCCAGAGAGGGCACCGCGTAACGCTGTTCGAAAAAACTCGGCGAATCGGCGGACAGCTCAAGATGGCCGCGAAGATTCCCGGAAAGGAAGAATTCGCGGGGCTTCTGGACTGGTACGAAGCGATGATCCAGGATCTCGGCATAGACTTGGTAACCGAAACAGCGGCGACCGCGGAAATTCTAGCGGAATTCGACGAAATCGTAGTTGCCACCGGCGTCGTGCCTCGCGACCCAATGCTGGAGGGCCAGGACCGGAGCAATGTCCTGAGGTACCCGGAGGCGCTAGCGGACGATGCGGAGATCGGGGCGCAAGTGGCGATCGTCGGCGCCGGCGGCATCGGATTCGATGTAGCGGAGTACTTGATCTGCGACGGACGCGGCTCGACTCTCGACCTCGATCGCTGGATGAAGGAATGGGGAGTCGCCGACCCGGAGCAGCATCGAGGCGGGCTCGCCCCCGGAGGAGGCGAGCCGGAATCGCCTTGCCGCGAAATCGTCCTGATGCAGAGGAAGCCGGAAAAGCTGGGGCGCAGCCTCGGAAAAACGACGGGCTGGATCATCCGTTCGTCGCTCGCGAAGAAGGGCGTAAAGATGATTCCGGGAGCGGATTATCTGTCGATCGAAAATGGCGGCATTTGGATTCGGCGAGATGGAAGCGAAGAGTTTATCGAGGCGGACAGCATAGTCCTGTGCACGGGCCAAGTTTCCGAAAATTCTCTTCAGGAGGACCTGTCTCGCCGCGGCATCAAGTCGCATTCGGTCGGAGGCGCCCTGTCCGCGGTCGGGCTGGACGCGAAGCGAGCCGTCGACCAAGGCACCCGGACAGCCTGTTTGCTTTAGAAGGGATTTCGCGATTCCGCGGGATGGCCGCAGTCACCGAAGACTATTCCTTTGGGCGATGGCGGCGGATTCTTGAAAAGCGATCGCGATGCCGTTCTATCGCGAATGCGAATCGGGCGATCATCGGCCAACAGGCGTCGGAGATGCGATGATGTTTGCAAAATGCGGGCCGCAATTGCACGGCATCCCCGGTCAAGGCCGAAATCCCGCCTTGGCGCCGAGGTTCGGCTCGCGAATTTTTGCCCTTCTTGTCGCGCTCGCCTGTTCGGCCGACATGTCGTCGGCGACAATCGCCGAAGGCGACGGCAGCGAAGCAAGCTGGCTTCGCCTCGCAGTGGAACGAATTTGCCCGCATCCGGAATTATTCGGCCTCGACGCGCAGGCAGCCCTGCCGGGCAGCTGGTTTCTTGAAGAGACCAGGCAGCCCAACGACCGCGACCCGAGGCGCATAACGATTCGCCTGCTGCTGCCCGGGGGCGACGAGCTTTCAATCGAGAGGTGGCGATTCGACGGCAAGACTCGCCGGTTTCTTGCCGATTACGCTTCGCGAGACGGCGACGGCGTTCGCCCGTCCATGCAGGCGCTGGCCGACGGCGATTGCACCGTGCGATCCGGCAAGGCGATTCGCCGCGCCGGCGAGAACTGGGAATTCCTCGATCACCTTGAAGGCGATCTGACGACATTGAAGTGGACCGAAACTCTTCAGGCGCCCTGGCCGGAAGGCAGGGACTCCGGCGGCATCCGTGTCGCCTTCGTGGACTCCGGACTAGCCTACGACCTTCCCTTGTTCCGCGACCGGCTGGCGCGCGACGAGAGCGGCATGCCGCTAGGCTACGACTATTGGAACCTTGATCCATGGCCGTACGACGGGGATATCTCGCGAGGCCCATTTGTTCCAATTCGCCACGGCACGCCCGTCGCTTCAATATTCGCGAGGGAAGCGCCCGACGCGACGCTGATTCCCTTCCGCTATCCGCGTCCCGACATGAGTCGGATGAGCGATCTTGTCGCCCGGGCCGACGAAGCCGGAGTCCGCATTCTCGCGATGCCTCTGGGCAGCCGGAGGCTCGAAGACTGGCGCGATTTTGAAAGGTCGCTGCGCGAACGCGACATGCTGGCCGTTGTTTCCGCCGGGAACGACGGCCGCGACATCGACAAGGATCCGGTTTTTCCGGCTTCCATCGCGCTCGACAACATCATTACGGTAACATCGTCCGACGGACTCGGGCGGCTCGGTCCGGGTTCGAACTGGGGAGCCGAGAGCGTCGACATCATGCTTCCGGCGGAAAATCTGGGAATTGTAGATTTTCGAGGCGCTTCCGGAACCGCCTCTGGATCCAGCTTCGCCGTTCCTCGTCTCGCCGCGCTCGCTGCAAGGCTATTGACCCGAAATCCGGAGCTTACCGCAATCCAGCTAAAGGCTCGCATCCTGTCCCATGCTGTAAAGTCGCCTTTCGAGCGCGGCGATGTCGTCGCGTCCGGCTGGATTCCGGACCCGGAATCCGTACCGCCCTATTGACGACGCTTGGGAGCCGGCGGCGCGGCATCGATAAATCTGCGGGCGGCCATGGCTTGCTGAGGATCCGTCATCTTCAGCATCCCGTAGGCCTCTTCGGCAAGTTCCGGCGCATCGCCCCAAACGCCGGACTGAATTGCAAACCTAAGCGCCTTCGGATCCTCGGGCGCCAGGGGCATCAGCCGTTTTGCGTGCGTGATCATTTCCTTGAACCTCCCGGCAAGCTGAAGCGACACCAGCAGGGAAATTCGGGCGTTAATCGAGTTCGGAACCTGGTCCGCGGCAAGCTTATGCATATCTATGGCGCCCTGGAAATCGCCCGCGAGTGCAAGGATTCGGCCGGCCTTTAGCAATTGCCCGTGGTTCATCGCCGACGAGCAAACCCTGGCAAGCTCGCTTAGCTCGTATTCGCCGGCGCCGCGCGGCTGAATTTTATCCATCTTCGACTCGCACTCCCCCAGCGCTCTGCCTAGCCTATTCGTTTCGCTAGCGGCATCCGGATGCGCGCGCAGCTCCAAGAGCGATCGAACGCTCGACTTGGGCATGGCTTCGAATCGTCCGTCGCCGCCGCCGACGGAGATTCCCGCAAGTTCGCCTCGCTCGTCCACGAGAGCTCCTCCGCTCACGCCCGGCTGCATGCGCGAACGAACGTGAATTCGTCCCAATGAGGCTCCTTCGGCAGGCATCGCAATTAGGCCGCCGGGATCGAAAACGCGCACCTCCTCAAGCGCAACGTCGGCCCCTACGGCGAAAAAGGGGCCTTCGCCGGCCGCGTCGCCTTGTATATCCGGTATGAAACCTTCAGCAGGCAATTCCTCGGCCTCGAGCAAAATCAAATCGCCTGGAAAAGCCGACGGAACAACTTTCGCGCCAATCGGCCCTTCGGGCGTGTAGACAACCGCGTCCGATCTATCGGCCAGAACATGCCGGTTCGTGACAAGTAGGGACGGGCCGATTCGAGTCGCGCTGGCTATCGGATCAAAACTCGATATTGGAAAAACCGCCTGCCTTGCCCGGCAAACAGGCTTTGGATGGGGGCAATCTTCCTGCGCTCGGGGCGACTCCGTCGCCGATGGCTCCGCCATGAAAGACAACGCAACGACGCGGCTAATCCCGCCACGTTGCACGGCAACATCGAGGGCAACGCTGGAATCGGAAATAGTCGCCAGCGCCGAGACGGCATCGCGCGGCGTTCGAATCCGCCGCGAGCCGATTCTCAAAATCCGGTCGCCGGGCTCGATGCCCGCATTGGATGCGGGGCCGCCGCCTCTGACTTCGGCGACAACGGGCGCCGCCAAGGTTGCCAATTGTTCGCGGCTCGCCGGTTCCAAACGCCAGCCGGGCGAAGGGAAATTCACTTCGCCGTCGGCGGCAAGCGCTTCGGCTATCCGTAGTAGCAGTTCGGTAGAAATGGCGAAATTTACGCCGATATTGGTTTCGCTATCCGACGCGAATATGGCCGACATCATGCCCACAAGGCGGCCTTCCGCGTCTACAAGCGCGCCTCCGGACGAGCCGGGATTCGCCGCGGCATCAGTCTGAACAAAATCTTCTATCGGATTGAAGCCGGCATCGGATACATTTGTTGCCGAAATCACGCCGCAAGTCACTGAAAGCCCCATTCCGTAGGCGTTGCCGATCGCGCATACGGGCTGGGCCAGCCTAGGTTCGGGAGCGATTTCGAATGGCGGCAGCGCAGATTCAACGCCGAGCAGCGCAACGTCGCTCGCGGCATCTCCTGCGATCAGCCGCGCGGGCAGTATGCGCCCGTCCGAAAGTCGAACGTCGATTTTTTTCGCAGGCTCGACAACATGCCATGCTGTTGCAATGATGCCGGGCTTCAAGACGATGCCGCTGCCTTCGGGAGCGATGCCTGCGGCATCCGGCGCGCCGCCTTGGGCTTTTCCCGGCCAGACGGGCAAAACCGACACAACCGAATTAAGCGTATCCGGCGGAAGCGCGTGCGTTGAGCTTGGCAGCGCGCCGCCAACCGCGCACGCCAGCGCAGCGGTCATCCAGAAATATCGAATGAACATTTGCGGCAGATCCGGAATAATATTCGTTCGCTACGAATATCCTACCAGTCTAGCAATGAAAACGCCATGGTAACTAGTCACGTTCTAAATTCGCCTTGACACGGCGGTTCGCTTATGGCGCGAGGATGCCTCGCGAGACGGCTTAAGCTGCGAAAGCGAGCAGATCAATTTAGACGCAGGCATGAAAAGACTCACGATTAGGAAGCACGGCTTGGCGCCGGCCAGGGCTTGCAGAGGCGCTGGACTGGATGCAGAAAGGCGACACGCTGGTCGTCTGGAAGCTGGACCGGCTGGGCCGCAGCCTGCCGCAGCTGGTGGCGACGGTCCGCGAGCTCGAGGAGAGGGGGCTTGGCTTGCGCTCGCTCACCGAGGGGATCGACACCACCACCGCCGGCGGAACGTTGGTCTTCCACGTCTTCGGGGCGCTGGCCCAGTTCGAGCGGGACCTCATCAGGGAGCGGACCATGGCCAGCCTTGCCGCGGCCCGGGCCCGCGCGGCCGGAGGGGAGGGCGGCTCTCCTCACCAAACTACCTAGCTGGACCTCGTTGTAGAATCGGGAAAAACGCCTGTGCCGGCTCGTAGTTTCACGACTCTTCTCGGGGAGTCGGTGTCCCATGCTGCCTGGGGTGAGGAGAACCTGAAGGGTGACAGCGAGGGTACGAGTGCAGACAACGAGACTAGTATTGTCCAATTTGCGGACGTGTGCGGAACGAAAGTTCTCCTCACCGGCGACGCCGGCGTGCGGTCGCTTACCAAAGCCCATCAGTCCGCCTTTCAAATGGGTATCGTGACTGGGCCGCTCGACTGGTTCCAGGTACCTCACCATGGTTCTCGCAGGAATCTGTCGTCCGACGTTTTGGACAAGTGGCTTGGTCCGAGGTTGGATAATCCGGTAAAGTCGCCGGCATCGTGGGCAATTGTTTCTGCAAACCAGAATGACCAAGAGCACCCTAAGAAAGCCATCGTGCGCGCCCTAATCCATCGTGGTCGAAGCGTCTTCCAAACCAGTGGGACTCTGAACGTGCGTTCAAAAGGAGCGCCAGACAGAGGCTGGACATCAGCTCTGCCCCTCAAGTATCCGCCCGACCAAGAGGACTGATGACCCTTCCATTTTCTATGCCGAGTATACTTCAAGCACTCCACCTGTTTCTTGCCGTGGCAGTGTCCGCTGCACTCATTGCCAGTTCTGCAGTTGCCGGGTTTGACAAGGATGTGGCCAAGACGTTCTGCGAAGCCGAGTGGGGGAATGATTTTCAAATGGTCGTATATTGCGTGAACCAGCAACGCGAGGGGGCCGAAGAACTGGACCGGCTTCGCCAGGGCCTTGATGACATCATGCTTGAGCGCCTTGCCGTCTGTGAAACTGAATGGAGGCAGGACATGCAGATGCAGGCATATTGTCTTGAGCAACAGATATCCGCACGCCAAGCCCTGCCTGCCACCACCGAAGGGTTACCCGAAGACGTAGCCGTGATCATTCAGGATTTCTGTGCTGCAGACTGGGGTACCGACTTCCAGATGCTGTACTATTGCACTGAACAGCAGGCAAAGGCCTGGCAGCAACTCAACAACTGATCGAGATCTGAACGGGAACACTTCCCGGGCATCGCGTATTTCCATAAATGCTGTCCACGGGCACCGGATTGTCGCGCACGACTACAACGGGTAAAGCACTTGACAAACGGCAGCCTTCAGACATTCCTTATCATCATTTCCCGGAACCAGCGCATACAGCATTGCCCGGCTCCCGCATTGGAACGGCTTTCGATCCATGACAAATACGACTCTCATACGCCAGAGATCCCCGCAGGAGATCGAAATTGATCATCTGCTGGCCGAGGAATTTTACTGTGATCCGGACTTTTCGGCGCGCTTTGCTGCGGCCTGCGGCCTGCAGTTCGACACTTTCCGGGTAATCCGTGTGACACCTGAGCCTTCGCTTGGCGGTGAAGGCTACGGCGATCTCCTGGTGGAAGCCAACATGGATGGGCAACGCGCCGCATTGCTGATTGAAGACAAGATCACGGCGAGTGCGGCCACCAGGCAAGCAGAACGCTATGCGGCATATGCCGAACGTATGCTTCAGGAGGACTGGGACAGCGTGGTGACCGTGCTCGTTGCCCCAAGATCCTATCAGGGTGAACGGGCTCGTTATGATGCAAGCGTCGACCTTGAGGTTGTGACTGAAATGCTCCACTCGCCCGATGAGCGCAGGCAGAACTATCGGCGCTCGATCATCGCCGAGGCGCTCAGGAAGAAAGCCGCAACCGGCGTCCAGAACCCGGACCCCGCAATGCTCCGGCTCCATTCCGACTATCTACAATGGGTCGGAGAAAGATTCGCAGGCAAGGATCTCCCTTACAGTTTCCCGCCGCTCAAGGAATCGTATTACAACGGGGACAACTGGATCGAATGGGTTCGTCATCCGGACTTTCCTGCCCATGTCTGGCTGAGGCACCGGTTATGGACTACTGTCAAGGATACGGCCGGCATGGTTGACCTGATCATCTCTCCGTCATCGGAGGATGAGGGCTCCAGGCTGAAGAATGTCGTTCCGGACTGGGCGGTCTTGGACTCCTACGGTAAGGCGGGGCAGGGCCTCAAGTTTTCTGTCCGGGTGCCCGAAATGCGGCAATCAACCGGCTTTTGCGAAGTCGTTGCAGGCAAAGCCTTCGCAGCCATGGAACAGTTGACCGATTTCTTCCTTCAGTTGGAGATAAGATAACACCGGCGGCGGCTACGAGCCATTTACCGAAGTCAATTTGAAGGGTAACTAGTCACGTTCTAAATTCGCCTTGATACGGCGGTTAGCTTGTGGCAAGAGGATGCCTCGCGAGACGGCTTAAGCCGCGATAGCGGGCAGATCAATTTAGACGCAGGCATGAAAAGACTCACTATTAGGAAGCACGGCTTGTTGCCGGCTAGGCGCGTGTCCGACCTTGAAGCGGCACTGGCCGAGCGCGATGCGTCGATCGAGGCGCTGTGCGCCGAGCATGCCGGGACTGTCAAAGTCCTTATGGAGCGCATTGGCGAGCTCGAGTGCAGGCTGGGTCTCAACAGCACGAACAGCAGCAAGCCGCCTTCGAGCGACGGCCTGCGCATGCCGAACGCGGGCGGGAGCGGTTCGATGCCCTCCCGCGGCGGAGCCGCGAAGCGCAAGCCGGGCGGGCAGCCCGGCCGGGTCGGCAAGACGCTGCGGCCCAGGGATGAGCCGGACAGGATCGAGAACCACTATCCGGTCCGTTGCGGGCCGTGCGGCGGCGGTCTGGAGAGGCGGCGGTCGGTGTCCTACGCCGCCCGCTAGGTTTTCGACCTTCCGCCGCCGCGAGACGCAGCCCAGCACGGGCGTCAGGCGGTGTCCGCCGTCCGGTCCTCCCACATGCGTCCGTCGCGCAGCAGGGCGTTCGCGGTCACGATCAACTTCCTCATGACCGCGGTCGCGGCGACTTTGTGGGGCTTGCCCCTTTCCGTAAGTCGCTTGTACATGTCCTTCATGTCCGGATTGACCCGGTTTGCCGCCATAGCCGCCACGAAAAGTTCGTCTCTTGGCCTGCGTCGTCCGGCGGCGACGTGGCGCCCGCCCTTCAGGGTCCCGCTGTCGCGGGCGAAGGGCGCCACGCCGATCAGGGACGCCGCCGTGACGGGACCGATGCCCGGCACGGAGGTCAGGATCCTGTAGCTCTCCTCAAAATCGTCCGAGCCGGCGACTAGGTCCTCGATCCGCCGGTCGTACTCGCGGACGTCGGCGTCAAGCTCCGAGAGGACCTTCGGGACGGGACGGGCCGGCAGAGGGTCGCCGACCTCGTCGCAGGCCGCCTTCAGCTGCGCGCGCCGGTCGACAAGGGCCTCCCGAAGCACCAGCATGTCGCGGAGCCGGTCGATGGTCACGTCGGCAGGCGCGGTGGCCGGCATGGCCGGGAACGCGGCCCCGAAGGCGGCCAGGATCCTGGCGTCGACCCTGTCGGTCTTCGCCAGCTCGCCACC
>Ga0209022_1000969_pt1 | contig 32234 bp, 21 predicted proteins | sample PinacodermPK_FD_187300 | JGI IMG/M metagenome (GOLD analysis project Ga0209022, IMG submission 187300) | Host-associated microbial community of the marine sponge Aplysina aerophoba from Gulf of Piran - sponge pinacoderm, lysed by proteinase... | ecosystem: Host-associated > Porifera > Sponge >...
GGTGTGGTTCGAAAAAACTCATTGGTTTGGAATGATAAGATTTGAAACGCATTGCGAGATCCAGGATACAACAATAAGTTGAATTATACAAGTATTTTAAGTCAATGTCAAATAATTTTCTAAACTCAATTAATTCACATATTCTAATGCTATTACTAAAATTTAGTGCAAAGGTCTCATATAGTTAAACCTTTTTGTTTCATTATTACCGATTCCACAACAAAGTGATTAGAGCCGGCCACTTTAATATGGTGGTTTTCCCTCGGGTTGATTCATTTGAAAAACAATTCTGCATCTGAAAATGTCAACAAAGTGTATGAAACATATGCCAATATGAAGAATAGATACGATTATCTAAATGGTATATTCAAAATCATAGTGCCGAGATTGCAAAATCCATCCAAATCAAACGACCTTGTATCCAATCTGAGAGATATCTATATTCTTCATTGTACCCAGCACCCACGTAATAGTTAGGCCATATATATTTTCCTAGAATAGCCCATCGTTTAAAGTTTCTCTGAAACAAACCATTTTCTTCAAGAGTTTCTTTCAGCCCATTTACCCGATTTATAATGGATTTTGTGGAAAACTGATCAGTACGAAGATCTGACCATCGTTCTTTGATTTTTCCTATAAAATAAGGGTCTGATAGCAGTCTTGACCACCAGAATGGAACTAGATAAGAATCATGTGGACAAATAGAATTAAATTGGTATGACCAACCTGAGAAGCGTTCACCTTCACAATAATCTGCATTTCCAAAAGAGATATTAAAATCCCAAATGGGTCCCATAAACAGTTTTCCATTCTTATTCTTCTTGTGGAAGAAAGTACTTATACGGTAGGCATCGACATTTTTTGAAATCTCATTCAATAAAAAAAAGTCGACAAAACTATCTACATCTATATATTTTCTATATCCTAAACTTGGGTCTCTATAATCTTGAGAGGATAGAGCATTCTCAAATTCTTTTATATAATTTTGGATATATTCCTTTTCTTCCTCTTCGATATCTTCAGCGTCAGGGTATTCATAAAGAAATCTTATTGTTTTGCTAGATTCTTCAGTTTTTTCTTTACCGAAAGGGTCATATTCTGATTCCCAGCCCAGGTCATCTATAGAAAACGCTTGATCTTTTCCTACGTTTTTGTCAATCTTGAGGATATACCCTCCGGTAATATCATCAGAGTCTACTTTTTTGATATCAACACGGTTTTTATCTCTCTTGATTTTTTCCATCAAAACATATGTCCCCTTGTAGTCTCCATTTATAGTGAGTTCATAAAATGAAGTCCTAGTAGCATATCTTCCGATAGCGTTTGAAAGTTGGTAAATCAGTACATTTCGAATTAGTGTTTTATCACTATATGGTCCGTGTAAAATCCAGTCTTCTTCTTCTGGGTATCCACCTAATTCAACATTTAAGTCACTACCCTCTTGGTCCCAAGTTTCCAAGCCATAAGACTTTTTCTCAAATAATTGTTGTGAGGTTGCACCACGTAATTCTATTCCAATATGATGTTGTTCAATTACTTCTTGGTTTTTCTTTATTTCAAGTGTAGCCGATATTTTGGGTTCATCTATGATGGTTTTACCATCAGTATCAATATAAATGTGGGGGAATGAACTAACCTCATCGGGGACCTGGATTGGTTCACTATCAATTGGGCTGATCGGATCAACCATTAGTTCTCCTTTGCAGGATGTCACCAATGCAAAAAAGGGGAGAATGAACATAAAGAGAATCACACCATTGCACAAGAATGGCTTAATAGATAAACTAGAAAAATTAACACGGCAAAACATAGTAAAGTGATTTTGATTTCTATTCAAGGTAGTTTTCAGCACACTCCCCGAATAGTATTTTAACATAAGGCATTATAAACAAGTGTCGGGAGTGTCCAATATAAGAGATTGCTCCATAAGAAATGTTTAAATTGCATTAAAATTTTGTTGATGTGAAGTATATCATTCCTATTTTTATTCTCCTTTTGGCGATTCTTTCTAACTGTGGTTTCAAAAAAATCATAGTCGAATCTGATGGGGTAGAAACAAAAAATGATGTGATTGCATTGGATGTTTTATCCTCTGAAGAATATCAGGAGTTAACTCAATTAGAAAAGCAAATTATTGATAAAATTGGTGCAAGCATTAATGGACTGAAATCGTTGAGTCATCATTCACCCGAAAGTGTATTGAAATATTCATCAACATTTATCGTATCCTTAGATGAAAAATCGATTTTCAACTATTTCATTTTACTTGATGTAGAGAATCAACAAGAAAAATTAATGCCGATACGAGAAAATCCTTCAAGAGAAAGTTGTGAATCTTGTACACTATCTTTAGGTGTAGAATGTGCTCGAAAAATGATTAAAACAGTCCAAGATAATGGTTTAAGTGAACTCGGTGTTACCATTAAAAAATCCAATGATTGCTATGATGTATCCTGGCAGTCTCACTACGAAGATGAATAGTCTTATATAGTTTAGATATTCTAATGTTGGGAATATCCATAAATACCATTCTCACTTTTCCTCAAAAAATTAGATTCTTCCAGACATGGAATTGATTTCAATCAGAAAAGTAGTTCCTTTTATTTCTACAAATTCTCATAATGACCATTAGTAAACCCATCTGGTCATTGCATAGTTGGTCACCCGAAGAGAAAATTCACTCTGAGTTTTGTCTCGGAACAAAAAATTGTGATTTTTGGGTTGGTATTAACTAGTGCAGGATTAAAAGTGCAAATTAGTCGGTTTCAGGACAGTTACGATTTAATAGAGAACCGATTTGGCATCAATACACTTAGTTTATAAAGACCTTGTACCATAAAAGTGAAGACCTACAATCAAAAGAAGTAACCCTAATAATAGAGGGGTAAGAAAGGTCCAAATTTCCCAGTCGTTCAATTGATTATCTAACATAAAGCGAGGTTTGAAATATAGGTAATATAAACCAAGCTTTAAAAATAGTACCCCAAAATAAATCAGAAGTGGAAACTGTCTGCTTATCTTAAGAGAGTAGCACAAGATACTGTAAGTCAGACAGATAAGAAAGCCATTCAAAAAATAACTCACTAAAAGACTAGGTTTTACGGGTAAATATCCCTTTGAAAACAAATAGTAGTGTTGGAGTAAACCAGCTGATAAAAATACCAACAAAGTCGACAGTATAAATAAATTAAGATGTTTTGGCAATTATCTAAATTTTTTGGTCTGACGATACACACCAATGATGATAATAATCATACCAACAGTTACTAGTCCAAAAGTGTAGATCTTTTCTTGGTGGTTGTATTTATTGTCTAACCAGAGACCTAATTGGACACTGAGAAACATTACAAGGGCCACTTGAATGACCAAACTAGTGAAAATCAACCAACTTCGATGTGATTTTTTCATATAATGACTAGTTATCTATAAATAAATTCATTGATGAGTTGAGCATTTTGCATTTAGGCTAGCACCTTGTTCAATACTCATGTTAGTGTAGGTTAAATTACCCCTGACTCTTGATTTTGAAAAAATCTTAACTGTTTTTTTTGCAAACAATTTACCCCTAAATTCTCCCTTTATTTCTAGTGTATTGCATTCGATATCTCCATTGACTTTAGAGTTTTCTTCGAGTATAACTTCTCCTTTAGTTTTTATGCTTCCTTCCATATTTCCATCTATATATAAATCAGATTTTGAATTGAAATCACCATTTACAATAGTATTGTTATCAAGTTTGGTGTAAAATTTTGAAGGCATTTATTATACTATATCCTAATTTAGAGTTGATATTTCCAAAATACTTTTAGTAGTCCATCTTTCACTAACGACTAATACGGAGATCTAATTTCACCGATATTTTTTTGTAAATCTAAATAAGGTTTCTCTAATTCTTTGCCATGATTAAACTCGCGGCTATTATCTAGTAACTCTTTTGCTTGTTTAACCAAGCCAAACAAGAGGTAGTAGTTTCCTAGTTCCAACAGTTTTTGATGATATCGTAAACTAAGCACATCCATATTTTCTCGGAGTTGTTCTATTGTATCTAGAAAATAATTCCACAAGATATGTATATCCTGCTTTTTGATTTGGTTGGAGGTCAAATCCATATGGTGATTAAACTCACCAATCATATTCCAACTATATCGCCAGTTATCCACGTTAGGACGTTTTCCCCATTGTTTATTAAAGACTTCTATACCACCAAAAAAATTTGTGCTATCAACACCAATAGAAGGTATTTCCCTATTGAAACCGATGGTGTTTTGTTGTGTAGTTGATGAACTAATCAGGTTATCAATTTTATGATCGAAGTGTAATTTTAAATTCTCTTGGCTCATCAAGGCTAATTCTATGCTATCAGAAATCTGAATCAACTGCTGATCCGTCAAAATCAGCTTTTCCAAATTTTGCCTTTCAATCATTAGAGAATCACTACCCTCACGAATCTTGATTATAGCATCAAGATGTCCCAAAGCTTTTACAAACTGTAGAGATTCTATCTCTAGTTTGTAAAGTAATTGATTGTTTTTGAGCTCAGTGAAACGATCTATTTGAGGGGTATTATTGGAAGCCAGGAGATGGTATATGGCTTTAGGAGTGTTTTTCGTGTCATAATAGTATTTTCCTAGTTGATGATAAATGTAATGATGGTATTTGGCGTAGTATTTGGGTTTAAGAAGTTTATGGAAATCTTCTAATGGAGAAGTATTATTTAGAGCGTGTTTTAATTTGATTAGGTATAGTTTTGAGTAGAATGAGTAAAGATTCTTTTTGTCTAGGTTTGCCAGTTTTTGAAATTGACTTATAGCTAATCGGTTGGAATCAAGTGAGTATAATAATTGGGCATATATAAATTGGTTTCTCAAGTGGAATTTTCCTGGATTATTTAGAACAAACTCTAGAGGTTTTAGAGCAAGTTTATTTTTTTTTAAGTTAATATGTGCCTGAGCCAGAAGTTTTTGCAGTTGTATTTTTTGGTTTTTGTCAAGAATTTTATTTTCAGTGTTCTCTTGGATTAGTTCAATCGCTTCTTGGGGTTCTCCAGAATGAATATGTGCTTTAATAACCCAATACAACACCTCAAAACCTCTTGAGGGTTTTAAATTTTTCCTTTCAAGTTTCGATATCAATTTAAGGTTAGGGAGATCTTTTCCTTGATAAAAACATGACTTTAACCAGAGTAAATGAGCATCAATAATTTGTGGTTGTCTCCAAAGGGGCTTGGATTGTGTCTGGTGCTGCTCAATCACACTTAATGCTCGTTTTTCTGCAAATGGGAAATACTTAAGTTTGGAAGGGACGAATTTCGGATCTACCTGGAATATAGTGTCATAAAAATCTGGAACATAGGTTTGTTTGAGTTTTTGAACTCCTATCTCAAGTGACTGATTCCCATTGAAAAGCAGATTGTATTTCGAAGTAATGCGATGATAATGTTGACTGATTCCTCCTGGATGGAAAATAGTACATCCACAGATAAAATAGATACCACTGGCGATAGAAAGAAATGAGGTGCTTTTTTTCACTTTATTCAGTTGGTATCAAATACTCATTAGATTACCATAAGAATTAAATATCTACAGAAAATCCGGCATAAAATGTTCTCAATGGTGCTGGTTCATAATAGCGACCTCCAAATGCATTGATTCGAATATTATCCGAGTAATCTTTATTGAGCAAATTTTGAATCCCCAGCATTAGAGTTGCTACAGTTCCGAAAGCTTTAAATTCTCTGCTTGAGGTTAAGTCTATAACCTGGTAGGGACGGATTGGTACTTTATTGGAATCGTCAGCGAATAATTTACTGACTATTGAGCCCTTTAGAAATAATTTCCACAGGCCTAAATCATGGCTTTGAAGCTGAAAGTTTAGCTGTTGAACTGGAAGTCCGGGTAGCAAATTACCTGATAAATCTTCTCGATCGACAATATAATTCTGAAAGGTAAAACTTGAATAGCTATAAGCAAGGCTTCCGATGATGTGATTGAATTCTTGATTGTAGAACAACTCGAGACCTGTTCTGTGGGTTTTTCCACTATTTCTATAAAATGAACGATTGGGATAGGATTCAATTTCGTAGGGAACTATTTCATTAGAAGTGGTGATATGGTAAAAAACAAGTTCAAACTGAGCATTTGAGGTCTGGGTTTTCCAGCCGATTTCGTAATTCCAAGCCTTTGAGGGTTCCAAATCTACATTCAGACCTTCTTCGGATAAATTGGCTGAAAGCTCACTTAGAGTGGGCGTTTGGTAACTTTTTGAAACATGACTGAAGATTAAATGATTTCTTGATTTCAAACCAATTCCTAGATTTGGATTTAGCGAATTATGTAAACTATTTGATTCAATTGAACTTGCGCCGATAATTTGTCTATCGTACCCGATTCCTCCTTGAATTTTGAGTTTATTTAGGTTCCATAGGACTGCCCAATAAAGGGAATTACTAGCGAAAATTTCGGTTTGATCGAACATTTTTGTCCCTTGCACACCTTCTACATTTTCATATCGTAATCTATCGTCATTTTGGTTATGGAGTTCCCAGCCTAGTTGCATTCTCATATTTTGTTTTTGGAAGGAAATCTGACTAGTCAATCCAAAATAATTTCGGTCAAGAGAGACAATTCCGCCATTTTGAAAAGGAAGTTTTCCGAAAAAATCCCGGAAAGAGTAATAACCGCTGCTCGATAGGGACCACATATTATTGAAATCATAAGTCCAATTGGATCCAATTTTGAAATGACTTATTTTTTCATGAGTGTCGTATTGAAGATTTCGTTTTCTTGCTTGTTTTCTATTTTCATTATATTCTGTAAGAGTTAGTCCTCCTGCGTCCTCTGCATCGGGACTGTGGGTAAAATTTAGATGGCTCCTTAGAACAGATTTTTTGCTGAATTGGTGGATTACTTTTGTATTGAACACTCTTTGTTTGAATCCACTATTCTGGCGATAGCCTTCGGAGTTGGTAAGGTTTTGATACAAAACAGCAGATGTTTTGTCATTTTTTAGTCCAATAGTTGCTTTTAATGAATTCAACCCGAAGGCCCCGTGGACGAATCGTAATCGGGCTCTATGGTTCTCCAAACTATCTATTGTAGTCAGATAGAGTACACCTCCAGCTGCATTTCCATATAGACTTGCTGAAGGACCTCTTAGCACTTCTATATCTTTCAATAATCCGAGGGGGACATTATCAACTTGCCCTTGACCGTCTGGGGTAGTTTCTGGGATTCCATCAACCACTAGTTTTACGCCTCTAATTCCAAAGGCTGCTCTTGAGCCAAAACCTCTTATCGAAACTCTAATATCCTGTGCAAAGTTATTTTGATTTAAACTGAATAATCCGGGTATCAAACCCAGATACTCACCCAATGAAATTTGACTAGTTAAACTTTGGTTTTCTAATACTTCAACCTTTGACACGCCTCTAGGAATTTCGTTATTTGTGGCACGTATTTTTAAGGCCTTTAGATTTACTTCTTGTAATGAGATTACAGAATCTATTTGATTTTGACCAAATGACATCGTCCCTATCAACAATAATAGAATAAGCAAGGTGGATGTTAAGTTTTTCAGAAAAAAAAGCATTTGAAGGGGGTTGAAATAAAGTGTAATTATACAAAATTGGTTTAGATAAGACTAATGTAGAGTACCCTACAATCTTCTTATTTTAGCTAAAATTTGAACAAGTTATGGCTAAATCCAAAACCATCTCCATAATCTATGAGGATACCACTAAGGATTTAAATAATCCGGGGGACAAAACTATATTAGAAGTGGCCTTAGATGAGGGGTTAGATGTTCCTTACTCGTGTATGGGTGGAGTTTGCAGCACATGTGTAGCTCGCTTAGAAGAGGGAAATGCAGTAATGAAAAACAATGAAATTCTCACAGATAGAGAAATTGAAGAGGGACTTATATTATGTTGCCAAGCGGTCCCAACTACTGAGTATATTCGAGTAAATTTCGATGACACTATATAGGGACTGATAGCAATCCTCAAGCGAAATTATTTTCCCTGATTTTATGGGAATTATATGCTTTTGTAACCATTGATTATAGTATCTTGAAGTAACTCTTGTTTTCAAGATGCGTGTTCTTGACGGTATAGATAATCGAGATGAGGGAAAAGCGAATGCATTGATTCTGATGTGGTTCATTCCCTTGTTTTTTCGGCATCAGAGTTCATGCTTTTGTGTGGGAAGAGTATTCCTTGCGGTCCCAACTACTGAGTATATTCGAGTAAATTTCGATGACACTATATAGGGACTGATAGCAATCCTCAAGCGAAATTATTTTCCCTGATTTTATGGGAATTATATGCTTTTGTAACCATTGATTATAGTATCTTGAAGTAACTCTTGTTTTCAAGATGCGTGTTCTTGACGGTATAGATAATCGAGATGAGGGAAAAGCGAATGCATTGAAATCTGATGTGGTTCATTCCCTTGTTTTTTCGGCATCAGAGTTCATGCTTTTGTGTGGGAAGAGTATTCCTTTTGTTGGTCACTTTGATGTTCGCAAGGTTTTGTCTGGGGCTTGTTTTGACCTTATGGATAGGGTGTATCCCTTGGTTTATGCTTCTGATGGTTTTGTTTTATCTTTTCATCGTTTGGATAAAAAGTGTGTACGGTCTGTTTCCGCTAAAACGGTTAAATCAGATTTTATTGTTCCCAAGAGTATTCTTTCAAATGGTTTTGATAGGGTGAAGCGGATAAAAGATAAGGGTGCTGTTGAGGTTCATATTGATTTTCATGAAACTTCGGAAAAGGACAGGTATAATGTCAAGATATCTGTTTCTCCTGCTTATGGGGTTGGAGACCGGTTTTCTCATCATATTTCTTTTGTGTGTGAATGTATTGATGGTCGTTTTCCTGATGTTCTTTCCAGTCGTAGCAAAGATGTTGGACATGTGATATCTTTTCCTGTAAAGGGTTTTACAGATATTTGTCAGGCGATTGTTTTAGAGGCCAAGCAGCGTATTAAAGATTTTGTTTATGATGAGCATGATCCTTATGCCAAGGATGTTAAACAGGAGATAAGCAGAATTCCTTATTTGCAATTAGATGTTGTTCCTGATGATGAGCATCCGGACAAAATGCTGATGAAGTTTCAAAATGGGGATACTTCTTTCAAGGAAAAGAAGGTGCATGTTTTACCTTGTGATTTTAAGTCTGATATTTTCAAGAGTGTGCGAATTGGGTATAATATTTATCGTTTTTTGCCGGCTTTTAAATCATTGAAATTAGCAGATAGAAGTCATAGGGGTTACAAAAAGGGTTATTTGTCTTTCAAAAATGTTTCTTGGGGGTACTCTTCATTCTTTTTCTTTTGTTCCTCCTGCTCTCAGGGTTCTGAAAGATGATTATCCGTCTCATGAGTTTTACATTATACCGTCAGAACGTCCGAGTTATGTATATACTGCTTCTCATCAGTTAAAGGTTGATGAGAGGGAACGACAGAAAGAGATAGAATCTCAAAGGAAGATGCAAGAGGACTTCCGAGTAAGATAAAGTTGGGTAATTCTGATGATTATTTTTATGGAGTGTAAATCCATATCCATATTCTCTATTAGGTCAAAAAATAGTTTTAACTTTTTTTTATTTTAGGTTTTGTCATTGAGGTATACTCGGCTTACTGTATTTGTCTTCTTTTATATTCTTAAAACCATCAACTAGATTTGTTTGTTTATAATCTAATCTTTTTTGACTTAGGTCACAATACTCTTGTGATATGTCAATACCAACAAAACTTCTGACTAATATATCCGCAGCAACCAAAGTTGAACCAGAACCACACATAGGATCTAAAACTATGTCCCCTTTATTCGTGAATACTTGAATGAAATCATGTGGTATTTTATCCGGGTATGTAGCCGGATGATTTCTTTTTAGCCATATTTTATCACCGCCATTAGCATAATCCCAAATTGTTCCCGGACACTTTGTCGGATTGATTTTCATCTTTCTTGAAGACACTGTTAAACCATCTTTGTTTCTATTAGCCCCACTGGTCATGTTTTTTCCCGCATGAATACATGGGATTTTAATAGGGTCTTTATTGAAAACATTAGGTTTTTGCCCTTTCACAAACACAAGAATATATTCATGGTCAACTCTAAATCTTCGTTTCCACCACGCACCATCTTTGCCGTTTTTTTTATAAATCAAACATTCGAACAATCCAAACCCTATATTATCACACCAATCAATCGTTGTTCTAAATGAGGTAAGAGATTTATGCCCTTTGATGGTTTGGTCTTGGATGACCATCGCTACAACACCACCTGGTTTTGTCACTCGAAAAAGTTGTTTTCCTAACTTATTTAAATCAAATGTAAAACCATTATAATCGCATAAAGCATCATAGGGAGGAGAAAACACTGTCGTTAGGTTGAACGTATCATGATGATAGGATTCAAGAATTTCTAAAGCGTCTCCACAAATAATTTTATTCATGATTATATGATAACGCATTTATTAATTGACCAAACCCATGTTCACCAAGAGCTGTTTTGATATGATGCATTCTAATATGTTTGCAATGATTTGTGGCTTCTGTACAATACCTTGTCCAATCTATTTTTTGCAATAAACTCAGTATTTCTGTTTTTTCTTTTTTGATGATAAGCCCATAACCCGAACCATACAAAACATCTTTAAAATCATATACTACATTGATTTTGTTTCCGTAGAAAGTAGAAGCTATGAACCCATCATAATCTCTGTTCTTCCCAAGTCCACAATATCTATTGGGGATACTACAACAGGTATATATATCTGCGTATTGACTGGTATCATATTCCTTGAAAATGGATTTTCCTTTTCCTTTTTTCCAAATTTGAAATAAGGTGTTTACAGATATTATATTGTCTTTTTTTTGTATTTGTTTGAATTGTCCCTGGTAGATAAAAGGAATTTTTGGGTAATTGCTCGCTATGTATTAAGCATCCGTTTTGCACTCTTTTCATATTACTCCCTTTTCCATTTATTTCAGTATATTGTTCTAAAATTTATGTAAAATAGGTAAAGGTTGTTTTATTTGATTTGGTTTGTGTGATAAGAGAACTATGTAATTTCCTCAATTTATCCGTGTTCCTTGTGAGCAGTATCCCTTGATTTCATTCAAATTTTAATTCATGTTTTCGCTTAATTGATTTAATTTTCTTGTGGTGATAGAGAGTTTCTGTGTTGATTATATAGTGGTGAGACATTTTGTTATTCGGAGTGGCATGTAAAGGTTTTGCTTCCTCTGGCACTTCCGCAATTATATTGCACTTGTTTATTTCCTGTCATCATGTCTCTTACTGCTCGGTGCCAATGTTTGTAAGCGTTTTGGCCATTAAGGATGTCTCCGTAGTCTATATCTCGGTCTGTTTCTCCTTCTGGTAGTTCACAATCGTTAAAATGTCTTCCTGACATGATTTGTCCAAATTGACATAGGTGTCTTAGATTGAGATGTTGTGTCCAAATTCGTGCCGGATGGTATCTAGTAAAACATGAAAATTTTTGTTTTTTTGTCCCCAATTCCAATATTTTTGATAAATAAATGTGATTAGGTACGCATACGCACACTTAAAAAACACAAAAAATCAGGTAAAACTTCATAGACATAGACCCACTTTTACCTATTCACACAGATATTGGCACACTGTCCCTAATTCACTGAAATTTGCCACAAAATATTTAAAAAAATTACTAATACGAGCATCATCGCAATTACAAAAGACTATCTTATCTTTAAAATGGTTTTTATAATGTTTTAATTCACTTTCTATATCTGAAAGTAGTGTATAAAACTCATCGTTTTTATTTTTTTTGCTTTAGTTAGTAAGGAGTGTTGTACTTCTCTTGCCATGTCATCTATTTTTTTTGGTTATTTGGTTAAATATTTCACTTCCTAAAATTTTAAGAGAAGTTCTAGAAATTTCCATCATAATATCAAACATTTTCTGTGCTTCCCATTTACCTCCATTACCTTGTGAGTATATTGATGTCGCTTGAAGCATAATTGTTTTGTCCTTATGTTTCACAAACTTATTTTTACATAAGTTCGTGTTAATAGGCATTCCATAATTTGCGGATGTCAATCTGTCCAGCCTATTTAGCATTCCTAAATTATATTCAAGTTTTACGACTCTATCATCAGGTCTTTTAATAGAAATTGTTTCTGTTAAGAAATTTGACCCTTCTAAAAATAAGACATAAGGAAAATGAGATTCAGATAACATCAAATTAGCAATCTCCGATATGTTTTTATGAGACCTTTCTATTGCATTTCCAGCCTGCATTAAGTCTTGATTCTTTTTTTTTTGGGCCAACTAAGTTCCCTTTTTTTATGTTATCAATGTCTTTTCCTTGATGTTTAGCTTCTGATACTAAAATTATTCTCCAGTTGTTATCATCATCTTTAACTTCAATTACCCCTCCATCAGGTTTAATACTTGAATTTGATACAAAAAGAGTTTGACCTAGCCTAGTTCTCTATCTACTTTCTGTAAAGCCTTATTTATTTCTTCTTTCTTTATACTTGTTCTGTATTGAAAAGATAATTGTGGATATTCTTTTTCGAGTTGTTCAACCATAAGGTTTGATATTTTTCCAACTACTATGTCATGTAATTTTGCTTCATCTCCAAATATGCTAACTACACCTTGATTCTTCTTATGTTGATGTGTTAATCTTTTTGATTGATTCTTCTTATACATAATTATCTATCCATAATATTATTTAACAAAAGTAGAAATTTTAACTGCCGGATATCCTCAGTCGTTATTTCTTCGATAATTCTTCAATATTATGTAAAACATTATTCATGCAACCCCAGTGAGTATTTTCATAAATCAAATTTACTGCCGTTAAACTAAGACTATAAAAATAAAACCCTTTTACTCATCAGGCAATTCTTTTCGCCAGATGTTTTTCCGGTTTGTTTTGTATGTATTAGGGTGCGTTTGAAATACCATTTTAGATGCCCGCATTTAAAATCATACTGACGAGAATGAGTTACTATTGCTGGTTAGGTTTTATCTGGTATGGACACTTCATGCTTTGGCGGAAAGTATTGGTTAATCATTATGTCAGTTCGATAATAACTTTTATGCAAATTGGTTTTAGGGGTTAATAACCGTACACTTAACATCATGTGCTCAATATATTTAAGGTCAGTTTTTAGCACATTGATCGATATAGTTGCTTCATTTCAGAGGGTTAGATAATTAAATTCTGCTAAAAGTGAGTGGATCAGTGCTGAGGCAGAAATTAAGAGAGAAGGTTGTCTATGGTTTTTGCTTATTGTTTTGGTTGATAGTACATCAACAACATTCAATGATGATTGATAAAATACAGAATGTGCATTATAGCGATCATTATAGCGAGAGTATCGGTAAGTTAATGGTTAATAAGCATACAATTTCCTTTTTTTTTAGATACTAGATGTTTTGCATTTTTGTATGTCGTTTTCGTTCAAATCGGAGGGGTGGTGTTTGATAAAAAAAATATAACTCCTTTTTTCAAAAAGGTCAAGTTTCCATTGATGGCTGAGAGTGGTTGGCTTACGCGGTCTCTTGAGCAAAAAATGCCATATGATTTTGATTATAAAGGTGCAATTAGACCGGATTCTTTAAAAGATGCTTTTTTGAATACGATTGATATTATTGAGAGAAATGATCATTTAGGAGAGATTTTAAATTATTTTTTTCAAGGTTTAATTATTCAAAGGAACAAGCAAAGAATAGTTTTGGCAAAGCCACTTAATTTAGGTATTTTGAAAATAGTTGATTTACTTATTTCACATTTTAATTTGAATTATTTGGCATCTGGTGAATCACGGTTGCCTGTGTTGGCATTATATGCTTCATATCAGTGTTTAATAAATGAAATTCACAGATATGATGGCAAAAGATTGCTTAAAATAGAAAGTCATACTTCAGCGGATTTAAGAAGTGGCAGAATAGGTGACATTGATATTGTTGATAAAAACAATAAGGTATTTGAGTCTGTTGAAGTGAAACATGGGATTAAAATCACTTCTCAATTAGTTAGAGATGCTTTTGATAAATTTAAAATGACCCAATTAAGTAGGTACTACCTTTTTTCAACTGTTGGTATTAATAAAAATGATTTAATTCAGATTGATATTGAAATTGATAGAATAAAAAACCTTCATGGTTGTGAAGTTATTGTTAATGGTTTAGAGGATACTTTAAAATATTATTTAAGATTAATTGGTGATACGTCCATTTTCATTGAAAACTATGTTGAGTTACTTGCGATTGACAAAAGCATTAAATATGAGCATAAAGCGGGGTGGAACAATATTATTGCGGGAATGTAGATATAAAAAAAACTTCCATTTGTCTTTTCATATATAGTATGGTTTTTTAAAATTTATCTTTTGGTTTTGTGAGCAGTAGATGGTGTTTTTGTTTAAATTCAATTTATTCATTTATTTTCTCCAGTGGGGATAAAGAGTTTCTGTGTTGATTATATGGGGGTAGATATTTTGTTATTCGGAGTGGCATATAAAGGTTTTGTTTCTTCTATTTCTTCGGCAGTCTTTTTCTACTTGTTTATTTCCTGTCATCATGTCTTTTACTGCTCGGTGCCATTGGTAGGTATCGTCTAAAATATAAACTATGTAACCTCCACCTGGTGCTTTTTTGGGACGTACTTCTCCTGGTGGTAGTTGGCAATTGGGGTCACTGACATAATATGTTTATTTTGGCATAGGTGTTTTAGTCCGAGGATGGCGTGTCCGAATTCGTGCCAGATGGTTCTTAGTAACAGATAAAATTCATCGTTTTTTTCCCTTTTTTTCATTGATTAGGACTAATTCTAACGCTGATTTTAGAATCATATATGTGAAAAGATTCGGTTGTCCGTCAGTAATGTCTTCTATTTCAAATTCACAGTATTCCGGGTCGATATACGAGATACTTACACCATTATAGGTTTTCCTTTATTGATATCGAAAACAATTTCCGTAAAAACATTTTCAACTTTTGTTCTTTTCAACATTAAAATTGTGCGTTTGTCGCTTATATTCCATTGGTTGATTTCTTGGTTGAATGCAGTAACATTGTGGAACATACATATTGCATAGTCTTTTGCTAAAATGAGTGTTTCAGTAATATAATTTGATGTTATTACATTTTTTTGAACCCTGTGAGTTAAATGGATTGAATATTCAGTATTTTAATGTTTTCAAAACTAAATCCGTAGTTTCATCCATGAATAGTTTTGATTTCATCTTTAATTGAATGTTGTTACCGCCATGGCGGATGTCTGTCTTCAGATATTTCACCTTTTTCCCGTTACCGCCTTTTTTTTGAATTGTAAAGCAGGAATGTAAAGAAATAACTCCTTTTTTAGTTATAGATACGTCAATGTTGTTTTTTATGAATGCCAGCACATCTTCCATTTTATAGATACGAATCTCTTTATTGCAATATTCGATTAGGACAAACAATTTCGGATGATCTGTTCCAATTAGACCATTGCTGATAATCTCATATGCTTTAGGCTTAACTACTTTGATAATATATTCCGACTTATTTTCAGGTATCCACTTGATTAGACGATTAGAAGCTTTATTAAGTGTCAATTTGACGAGTATGTTTTCAAATTCTGCTGGAAATGAAAATTGCCGAACAAATTTATTAATACTCATTCTGGTAACTTGATTAAATCCACGACCTTTAAAGGACTTTATATTTACACCAAAATTGTTACCTTCGGTTGCTCTGATAAATACGTCAGATTTTTCTTTGTGTTCACCTTCTAAAAATATATGTTTAACTTTTGTGCTTTTTAAAATTCGTTTGCCAAAAGAAGCAATTATTTCTTTAATTATTTCAGGGTTTTCTAATATAACATCTCGGAAAGTTTCTTCTGATTTACGTCCTATTAATGCATTCGTATTAGTCATTTAAAGAGTAATTAAAAGCGATTATTTCTTTGCTTTGTTTCTGAGTGAAATACTGTAAAGACCTTTTTAGAAGAACTTGACATACATGATAATTAGATTTAGACAAGGAAAATATTTCTGGTTTATTCTGTTCTGAAAGCAACACCATATTGCTTTTTTCTATACTCCTAAGAAAGGAATTGAAGTCATTTAAATCAATTGTGCCATTGTAATGACCATTGTCATTATTTAAATATGGAGGGTCAAGATATAAGAAGGAGTTCTGGGTATGTTTAAAATCTCTAAAATCCTTGTTCGCTATGGTTAAGTTTTTTATTGTTTTGCTTAAATAAACTAATGAATCTAAAGCCAGTCTAGGACACTGACTTCCTTTCCTCATCGGTGAATTAAATTTATTTTTTGAGTTAAATCTGATTTTGCCTGAGAAGGCATTTTTTGCGAGATACAGAAAATTAGATGCCCCCTTGACTCCATCTCCTAAATCCATTTTTCTTATTTCATAGTAATAATCAATTGAAGATTTCTTGAAATGATTTTGGTATAAATGATATAAATCAATTGGGTCATCACGTAGGCTTTTGATTAAATTAACAACTATGGGATTGTTGTCGTTATAAGTGACTTTTTCTGAACCGAATCTATTGCTGGCATAAAAAGAAAATGCACCTCCTCCACCGAAAACATCAACTATCTTGATATTTTGATCTAATCTAGGAATAAGGGTATCAAATACTTCTTTGAATCCTGCTTTACACCCTACATAAGGGATAATTTTTAAGGGGAATTTATTTCGATTTCTATTATTAATAACAAAAGGTTCATCAATTATGTCAAGGAGAGTTTGATTCAGGGTTCTTTCGATTATAGTATTCATTAGGTAAAATTATTCAAAATGCTTTAATGTACTCATCATTTGGATTTATTAGAACATGAACATCGAGATTTAGATTGTCAAATGAGAATAATGTTTTGATTTCAAATTATACTTTTTGATTTAAATATATTATTTTTGGTTTTCTTTGGTGGTGTTGTTTTTTTTCATTTTGCGTGGCATGTAAAGGTTTTATTTTCTCTGTGTTTTTTACAATCAAATTCTACTTGATTAGTTGATGAATCAAATATTTTTTTTGAATCATTGAAAAAATGATTTACAAGCACAACAGATAGATTTGGGTTTCTTTAATTTGTTATTCCACTTTGTGAGCAGTAATGCTTCATTTCATTCAAATTGTGTTTTTGTATAATTGATTTATTTATTTTCTAAAGTGGCGATAAAAACTTTTTGTGTTGTTTTTATATAGGGCAGGTATTTTTTGTTATTCAAAATGGCATGTAAAGGTTTTGTTTTCTCTGGCGGATCTGCAGTTGTATGGTACTTGTTTATTTCCTGTCATCATGTCTTTTACTGCTCGGTGCCATTGGTAGGTATCATCTAATATATATACTATGTAACCTCCATTTGGTGCTTTTTTAGGTGGTACTTCACAGTGGGCTGTATCGGGACTGAACATGATATGTCCATTTTCGGGTCCATTTTCGCATGTGTGTTGTAGTCCGAGTATGGCATGTCCGAGTTCGTGCCAGTTTTTTTTAAATAGAAGTGGAAAATAAGAATCGTAGTTTTTCTTTTTTGAGGTTAGTATGAATAATTCGGGTTAAATCTATATTTTTGATAACATTACCTTTGTTTTATTCTAAAAAAAGTCAAAATTCAAAAATGAGTATAATGGATATCACAGAAAAACAGAATACCCCCCCCCCCCCCCCCCGAAAAAAGGAGTGCACAAATAGACGAAATTTCGTTAAAACCCTTGGTTTTTCTCCAAAGGAGGGCACTTCGGGTATTTTTAAAAAGAAATACAAGAATCACAATAATTATGTGATTGAAATAGATTTTGAGAAGGAAATTTTTGTTTATGGTGATAAAATAGAATTAAAACATAGAATAGCAGAAAAGTTTAAGCCGGAGGAAAATTGGGTTGTTTTCGAATGTGTGGATAGATTATTGGAAAAGGGTTACAATCCTGGCAACATCATTTTAGAGAATACATGGAAGGCTGGTCATGGACATAGTGGACGTTTGGATATTTTAGTTAAACGTGATGATCGTAGCTCCTATCTTATGATTGAATGTAAAACTTGGGGTACTGAATTTGATGATGAATTGAAAAATTTAAAGGAAGATGGTGGTCAGCTTTTCACTTATTTCCAACAAGACCAAAATGCTGATGTTCTTATGCTTTATACTTCTGAATTAGATGGCGAGGAAGTCAAGCACAAAAATGTAATTATCAAAATTCAAGATGATTATAGACAATCAGGAAATGTAGAAGAATTCTACCAAAGATGGAATAAATTACCGAAGTACGATGGTGTTTTTGAAGATTGGGTATCTGTCTACGAATTTAAAAGTAAATACCTCCTGAAAAGAGATTTAAAAGAGTTAAATCAAGATGACAGCAAGATTATTTTCGATCGTTTTTTAGAAATACTGCGTCATAATGTCATTTCTGACAAATCTAACGCTTTTAATAAAATATTTAATCTTTTTCTTTGTAAAATTAGTGATGAAGACAAAGATGAACTTAACGAATTAGATTTTCAATGGAAAGAAGGAAAAGATAATTATGTAACTTTCCAACAAAGGCTAATGAAGATATATAATGTGGGAGTCGATCGGCATTTAGATAGAGATATTATAGATATAGGTGATGACGATATTGAACAACAATTCAAACCGGTCGGGCATGAATATAGAGATAAATTTAAATGTATTATCAATAAAATTAAACTGAGAGTAAGCAATATATTTGCTTTTAAAGAGGTTTATAATGATGCTTCTTTTGAAGATAATGCAAAGGTTGTCAAAGAAGTTGTTGAGTTGTTACAGTTTTATCAGATCCGATATAATTACCGGCAGCAATTTTTAAGTGATTTTTTTGAATTGCTTTTAAATACTAGTATGAAGCAAGAATCCGGACAGTTTTTCACTCCGATTCCAGTGACGAGGTTCATCATTAAAAGTTTGCCATTTCGGGAGATAATAGACAAAAAAGTAAATGAAGGGAATGAAGTGGATTTGCTACCTAGAATAATAGATTATGCTGCAGGGAGTGGTCATTTTTTAACTGAGATCATGTATGACATTCAAAAACACATTGAAGGATTGAAGTACGACAGATGCAATCCTCATACCAAACGTAATATACTAAAGTGGCAAGAGCACCAATTCGATTGGGCAGGTGAGTATGTATATGGTATTGAGAAAGATCATCGTTTGGTTAAAACTGTAAAGGTCAGTTGTTATTTACATGGTGATGGCTTAGCAAAGATTATTCAAGGAGATGGTTTAGACGAGTTTTCTACATCAACAGAATACATAGATTTGCTCGAAAAAACAGATGCAAATTATCCGAAAGACAATAGGCAATTTGACATTGTTATTTCTAATCCTCCTTATTCGATTAAGGATTTTAAGAGGTTTATGGATGAAGAAAAAGCAAAAAGAAGTTTTGATTTATATGATAGTTTAAGAGATAGCAGCAAAGAAATTGAATGTTTATTTATTGAACGGACAAAGCAATTATTAAAAGATGGTGGTGTTGCTGGAATAATACTCCCAATAGGGATTTTATCTGCTTATTCTGGAATTTATGTTTTGGGCAGAGAGATAATTTTAAAGTATTTTAAAGTATTAGCTATTGCTAGCATGGGGGAACAGACCTTCATGGCAACTGGAACTAACACTGTTATTTTATTTTTAAAACGCAGGGATAATTTTCATATTAAGAATTTAGAGGAATGGATAAGAAAAGTATTTTATTATTCAAGGGATATGACTATAGATGGGATTGAAAACCCTTTGCGAAAATATATTTCCCATGTTTGGAAAGGGATTTTATTAGATGATTATAAAACTCTATTGGACAAAAGCCCTAATGATAGAATTAAAGAGCATGATATTTATAAGGAGTATAGTCGGGTATTAAACCAAAAAAATGAAGCCCAAAAATGGGAGATAATTTTAGAAACAGAACGAAAAAAATTGTTGTATTTTATTCTTGCATTACCTCAAAGAATAGTTTTAATAAAAAACAATAATAAAGATAAAGATCGAGAATCTCAATTTTTGGGATATAAAATTAGTGATGATAAGAAGAATAAAGGTATGCTTCCGATACAGATTGGCAAAACGATAGATGCTTGTACACAGATGTATGATGTTTTATCGTATGATAATCCGAAAAAAGCGAGTACTTATGTTTATAATGCTTTTAAGGGGAATTTTGACTTAGAAATTGATGATAGTTTACAGGAATATATCAGTTATAAAAATCTGGTAAATATGTTTTCTTTTGATAGGGCGGAATTCGATCATGAGATTTCACTTAGGGTTAAAAAAAACATAGTAGATGTTCCGGAAGATGAGTTAGATAAAACATTTGAAAATCTTAATCATGTTAGGCCTATTCGTGATGCAATAGAAGTTCTGAAAAGAAAACGTGAATTTTTATTACAAGAGTTATATGAAGATACGGATAAAAAGGTGCGATTAAGTGATACTGAATTATTTGAAATAAATATTGGAAAAAGAGTTTTAAGGCATGAAACCAAAAAACAAGGTGAATATCTTATATATAGTGCTAATGTTTTTGATATTTTTGGTTTTACTAATAAAAGTTTTTTAACTGATTTTTCAAAACCTTCTGTGATTTGGGGCATAAGTGGAAAATGGATGGTGAATGTAATTCCTTCGGATATGCCATTTCATCCGACTGACAATTGCGGTTATTTGCGGATTAAAAAACCTATATTAGAAGTGAAATATGTTGCATTATGTATGGATAGAGAGGGGCGAGAAATTGAATTTTCAAGGCATAAAAGATCATCGATACGCAGAATCAAAGGGATTAAAATTCCTTTAATTGAAATAGGAGAGCAAAAAAAGATGATTTCGGAGATTGAGAGAATAGAAAATAGAATAAAAGATTTAGGGTCGAAAATATCGAGATGATTTTATATTGACGGACAAGGTTACTTTCTCTTTTTGCAGAAAGGATATCTTGCCCAAATAATTTTCCCTAATGAACCGATCAAAACGGTTCAACCAAGATGTTTTTGTTGTAGTGGATAGATTTATAAATAGTTGATTATGAATACTAGAATGTCTATTTTGACAAATTTGTGCATAGATAAGTTGTTTTTCTTTTTCGGGGGTTTTGTTGTTTAGATGGCAAGTGTGTTTCTTTGCTGGTTGTTCTTGGAATGTGTATTTTAATTGATGTTATCTTTTCAATTTAATTTATCCTTCCACCTTGTGAGCAGTAAATTTTGATTTCCTTCAAATTCAAATTTGTGTTTTGGCATAATTAATTTATTTGTTTCTTCCTGTGTCGATAGGGAGTTTTTGTGTTGATTATATAGTGTGGATATCTTTTGTTATTCAAAATTGCATGTAAAGGTTTTGTTTCCTCTGGCTCCTCCACAATTATATTGCACTTGTTTATTTCCTGTCATCATATCTTTTACTGCTCGGTGCCATTGGTAGGTATCGTCTAAAATATAAACTATGTAATCTCCACCTGGTGCTTTTTTAGGTGGTACTTCACAGTGGGCTGTATCGGGACTGAACATGATGTGTCCATTTTCGCATGTGTGTTGTAGTCCGAGGATGGTATGTCCGAGTTCGTGCCAGATGGTTTTTAGTAATCTATAGAAGGGTTTGTCTTTCTTAATTTATCCTTCCACCCTGTGAGCAGTAGATGGCGTTTTGGTCTAAGTGGCTGTTATTCGTGTTTTCAACCTCACCGGGGCAATAGAGTTCATTTGAGGTTTGCCCTTGAGATGGATTTTTGTCATTTAGGTTGCAGTGGTCTGCTTTTTGTTCTGTGAACATGAATTTTAGTGCTGTATACCAGCCGTATGTCTTTTCTTTTGGATTTTCCAAATCAGGTCTATGCCCAAAGTTGATATTATCACATTCGTTAGCATACATCATTTTAGAAAAACCTGATACATGCATTAATCCTAACAGGGCATGCCCCATTTCATGGTAGAAAGTATTCATAAAAGTATTTCGACCAGCTTTATAGTTAAACTGATATGCTGGATCTTTTTCATCATATCCTTTGAGGACAAAAATTGGTTTATTTTGTATCTCTATCTTTATTGGATTGATTGTACATAAAGAAGCTCTTCCAGAGAATCCAAGGTTTTCGTCATATTTGATTTCAAAATCATCAATATCAATATTTAAATATCCTTTGTATCCGAATCTTCTGGCATCTAGTATAAATGCTTCTATTAAATTTTTAGATGAGAAATCATTATTTACGAGTAATTTTTTGTAGATGGGGTCTTTTTCAATAGTTTCGTATTGTATGTCTTCTATGTTTTCTATTTTTTCTGTTGGTTTTATGGGTCTTTTAAGGATATCCTGTTTTTCTTCAAAAATGTCTTTAAGTGTACAATGGGGGTTTTTAATTCTCCATCTACTTTTAGAATAATGCATGGGTTTTACGTAGTTTACATTATTTATTTTTTCATAGAGATAGGACAAACAATCACTACTATTATTGTGGTGAATTTTATAGAAAAGACTTGCTACATAATCATCTTTAGGTTTTGGATCTATGATTATTATTTCATTGGGGGATATTTTATCTCCTTGTTTTAATTCTGTTCCGTCTTCTCTGTAAAAAGTTATATCTCCTAGTTCTTTGTCGTATTGGAGATTAAAAAGTTTTTCAAACTCAGCACCTATTTTGCAATCTTCGGAAGCGGTGAATGTTATTTCTGCATTGTCTGGGCTAAAACTTCCGCAATCGCCTGTCCATTGCTTTAATTGGTAGTGTTCATTGGCAGTGGCAGTAATTTTCACTTCATCGCCATAAACTACACCCTCTGATGGGCTAATGGTTATCTGTCCATTTTCGGTTTCTCCGGCAGATATCATACGAGGAGCTTTTTCAAACACCGCCTCCAATCGACAATCCCCTTCTACCACGAACTCCGCTTCAACATCTGTAGCATCCTCAAGAGTAGGACAATCATCACTTGTCCAACCACTAAACCGATAACCCTTGTCAGGGGCTGCTGTCAAAGTAGATGTCTCTCCATAGACTATAGAGAATTCCTCATCAACCGGCTGGCCGTCTCGAATCACACTACCTCCATCAGAAGAGGTAGTCGTGATGGTATAGCTAACTTTTTCAAACACCGCCTCCAATCGACAATCCCCTTCTACCACGAACTCCGCTTCAACATCTGTAGCATCCTCAAGAGTAGGACAATCATCACTTGTCCAACCACTAAACCGATAACCCTTGTCAGGGGCTGCTGTCAAAGTAGATGTCTCTCCATAGACTATAGAGAATTCCTCATCAACCGGCTGTCCGTCTCGGACCACGCTTCCCCCATCAGTAGAGGTGGCCGTGATGGTATAGCTAACCTTCTCAAAAATCGCCTCTATCGTACAATCCGATACCAGAGTAATTGTTAGGCTCAATACATCAGCACTAAACTCACCACAGCTTCCAGACCAACCCTTGAAGGCATAATGCTCATCGGCTGTAGCAGTAACCACTACCTCATCACCATGGTCAACAGTCTCAGATGGGGTAATGCTTATTTCCCCATTCTCGTTATCTTCTATCGTAATCGTTCGGGGTGCCTTGGTAAAGACCGCTTCCAAACGACAATTACCTGCAACCGTAAAGGTCACTTTGTTGTTGACGACTATAAGGTCATCAGGACACTCACTACCTTCAGATACTGTCCATCCACCTAACTCATACCCTTCTTCGGGTTCTGCCGTAAAAGAGGCTATCTGACCATATTCTCTTGATAATTCCCCCTCACTGACACTACCTCCATCTGTTGAACCGGCGGTGATGCTATACTTGATCTTTTCAAACTCAGCTCCAATCTGACAATTCTTGGAAGCGGTGATGGTGATTTCTGTATTGTTTGGGCTAAAACTACCACAATCGCCTGTCCATTGCTTTAATTGGTAGTGTTCATCTGGATCTGGTTTTGCAGTAACGGTCACCGTCTGACCGCTATCTACATTTTGACCGTCAGATACAGTCCCACCCACACCAGATGACGTGGTGATAGTGAATTTAGGTATTGGTTCTATTTTTATAGGTATAGATGTTGGTTCATCATCATTACATGCGAAGAAAATTCCGGCTAATATGAGGGGAAAAATTTTCTTTTTTATTTTTTTGATTTTCATGTGTTTTTTATTTATTTATTTTACTAATTTAGCATCAACAGTTTAAAATTTATTTTATTATAAAACATTTATTTGTCTTTATTGCATTTTACAATCAAATAGTGTGCCAAAGTGCAATAGCAATAAGTATTTTTTATTGGTAGAATAATTTTTGGATAGATTTTCTGGTGTATATATATACTATTTGGATCATTGAATTTCAAGGTTTGAATTTTGTGATGACAAAAGTAGTTTTTATATAAAATCGGGAATCAGTTTTTTTATAGTGTTTAATTTTTGTTATGATGTTCCGTTTTTTATTTTTTAATTTTTTAATTTTCTTTTTGGGTTGCGTATATTCTTTTGCTCAAAACTGTGATTCCCCAGCCCAGAGGTTATTGAATTTTGAATATTGTTCACAGGTGGATAGCGGGATAACTCCTGCAGAACAAGATGAGCAGGAGTCAGAAATTCCTGATGCTTCAGATTACATCGAAAATAATTCCATGATTGCTAAATACAAAAATGCTTATAATGGAGCTTTGGCATATAAAAGTGCAATGTCAAGAATTTCCACTAGTTTGTTTTGGGCTTTAGATAAAGATTTTAAAAACCTCGAAGAATTGAACGGAAAATATGATGCTAAAGAAATTGAATGGTTGCAATATAGTGAAGATTGGGATGTTTTAAAAAGTTCTTTTGACGAGAAAAAAAGAAAGATTGACTTGGTAAAAGGATATGCAGAAGAGTATGATGTTTCTTGGTTTTTCACAGAAACTACGGGATACAATAAACGACTGCTAGAAAAATGTTGTCTATACAAGGAATCTCCAACTTGGAATAACGAATTGAAAGCTTTGGAGTTGGGGTCCTTAGTTTTGCCTCTCAACAATAAATCTTCTGTTACCACAAAAAATGATTTATGTCGAGCAGAATCTTATTATATTAATTTTCAGGGTTACATTATGCCAAGAGGAAATCGTTGTAATATACGTTGGTGGGATTATTCTGGAGGTAGTGCGCTTTTAAAATGGCGAAGATATGCGGGTAAAGCTGATGATGGACGATGTGTGGAGATGGGGGACTGGATAGCATATAAAAATGCAGGTGGTGGTTTATACAGAGTAAACTTTTTATTCGCACGTTCGATGCCGGGAATAAAGGTTTTTGATAAGGATATACGCAAGAAAACGAGGAAATACGCTAAAACGATAACGGTTAGTGGCGGTTCTGGGGGTTCTGTTTCTCCTTCTGGGCAAACGGTTTTTAATACTGGTGATGGGATAGATATATCTGCTACTCCGGATGAGGGTTATCAGATAAAAGAATGGAAGGGGACGGGAGATAGTTGTTTTCAATTTAATGCGGATTCTTTTAATTATATGGATAAAGGCACGAGTCAATTCACTGTTCATCCGACTCGTTCTTGTGGTATTTTTGTTTCTTTTGAGAGGAAGTCATATACGATTACTTATAGTGTTGAAACGACGGGCAATCTTTATAGGGGTACTATTGATGGCAAAAAAGGTACTAACAGAAAATTTATGATGCATGATTATAGTGCATCTTTTCGTGCGTCTCCGGATGGGGGTTATAAAATAAAGGAGTGGTCTGGTGATTGCGGGACATTTAGAAAAACCACCAATCCGGCAAGATTTAAAGTGCGAAAGGATTGTTCTATCAGTGTGAGTTTTGAGAGAGAAGATAATCCGCGATATACTATCACCACATCAGTTATTGGTGGTAATGGGCGTATTACTCCGACCGAGACATTTGATTCTGGGGAATCGGTAACTATCACTGCCTCTCCGGCTCGGGGTTGGCAAATAAAAGAACCATGGAATAATGGTTGTAATAGTGATTCTAGTCCTGCGACTTTCAATGCCACGAAGAATTGCACTATTAGAGTGGAGTTTGAGCCAGAAGAACCAGTAGACCGATACACTATCACCACATCAGTTATTGGTGGTAATGGGCGTATTACTCCGACCGAGACATTTGATTCTGGGGAATCGGTAACTATCATTGCCACTCCGGCTGGGGGTTGGCAAATAAAAGAACCATGGAATAATGGTTGTAATAGTGATTCTAGTCCTGCGACTTTCAATGCCACGAAGAATTGTACTATTAGAGTGGAGTTTGAGCGAGAACCAGTAGCCCGATACACTATAACCACATCAGTTATTGGTGGTAATGGGACAATTACTCCGACCAAGACAGTTGATTCTGGGGAATCGGTAATTATAACTGCTTATCCGGATGGGGGTTGGCAAATAAAAGAACCATGGAATAATGGTTGTAATAGTGATTCTAGTCCTGCGACTTTCGAAGCGTCTAAGAATTGTTTTATTCATGTAACTTTTGAACCATCAGATGTTGAACCACATACCATCACTACTCGTGTTGTTCCTATTTTGGGGAAACTAAATGGAGGTATCACTCCGACCTTTAGAGTTAATCCTGGAAATAAAGCGGTAGTTACTGCATCACCGGATCCTGGTTATGCTCCGACTTATTGGGGTGGTGATTGTGATCTTAGTTTTAAATCAGATGACTATATTGAGGATGGCAATGTTGTTTCTTTTGTTCCGAAGACTGATTGTGAGGTAACCGTTATTTTCGCCAAGACTTCCCATACGATAACTCCTAGTGTTGTTGGTTCTGGGGGGCAGATACGGCCGTCTGATGAGGTTACCGGCAGATATGGTTCTTCGGTGCGTTTTAGTGCTACCCCTGATTTCAATTATAAGATAAAATCTTGGGGCGGTGATTGTGGTGTTTTTTCTGGGGCTTCAGCATCTTTTAAGATAGTAAAGGATTGTTCTATCAATGTATCTTTTTGCACGGGTACCAAACCATGTAATGGGGGTCAAATATCGTGTGATGCAGATTGTACAGACCCACCGGAAACGAATACTCCTACGGACAATACCCCCACGGATAATACGCCAGACCCTGATCTGACCCCAGAGACACCAACCGGAGATGGGGAATTCACAATATCGGTTTCTTCGTCTTCCGGGGGGTACATAGTCGGTGGCGATAGAACGATAAGGGCTTCCGCTGGGGAATCCTTGGAGTTCAGTGCCGATGTTGATTCCGGGTATGGGTTCACCAGTTGGGGCATCAGTCCTTCGGATTGTGCCGGTGCTACTCCGGACACCACTTATTCCATCATGAATTTCGCGGTGTCAAAGGATTGTTCGCTTGTGGCGAACTTCGAATGGGCAGAGCGCGATTGCTCCGGCAAGAGGTTCTGCTCGGAATTCAATATACGGGTAGGGGAGTGTGAGGACTGCCCCACTCGTGATGAGATGGAGTATTGTCGTTGTTCTGGTGATTGGCGAAAGAAGGGTGAGTGTACTTATCGTTCGACTTGTTGGGATAATTCTCGTGCTTGTTCGGATGATGAATGTCCTGCTTATGTTCGTTGTCCTGTTGTTTGTGGTCAGCGTGGTCTTCGTAGTGCTTCGGGAAATTGTCCTTCTCCCAGCAGCTACAAGACGAAAACTTGCTGGGACGGCTCTAAGGTTTGTCCTAGTGCGAATTGTCCTCCGAAGATAAGTAAAAACTGCGGTTGTGGGGTGTCGGTTGAGCCTACCGGTGCCACTCCTGCCGGGCGTGGTGCGTGGTCTTATGATTATCCTGCGTGTCCGGTGCGTTCACAAAAAGTGAAATGCTGGCGTGATGGCGAGATGAAATGCCCTGCTAGTGGCGGTGTTGACCCTTGTCCTCCTCCTGCCAAGCGCACGTGTCCGTGCAGCGGTTTGGAGCAGACCGAGCAGGCCGATGGTAGTTTTTCTCCGGCGTGTAATTCCGGTGAGAACACCTATAATTGTGGGGAGTGGAACCCGGCTATGGAAGGCATCTATGCTGCTAGTTCGGGTCATTGTGTGCGTTGTAGGACAAAGACGTGCTGGGATGACAACCAGAGTGGTTTTGTGTTGCGAAAGATCACTTCTACTGCTCCGTGCCATGTCGGTCCGGTGTGTTGGGAGGATGGTATCCGGAAGCATCCGGACCAGTGTCCCCCGCGGATAGTCCGGTGTCCTTGTGAGCCGGACAAGAAAGCTTATTGGGACAGCCGTTTTGATCGGACGGTAATACCGACATGTCGGCATAGCCGGAAGCCGTTTGCTTGTTCTGATGGCAACCGCTATTGTTCTCGGGAGGCGTGTCCGGTGCGGATATTCAAGGTTTGTTGTGGTGTGACGATTTACAAGGATGAGCTGCCGCCTGGTGAGGTGTGGAGTGACCAGTGTCCTCCTGCTCCTGTTGTTTGTCCTAATGGTGGTGGTCGTGCTTGTGATGCTTCGGAGTGTGCTGTCCAGTGCAATCCCGGTTGTACTTTGCGTAGAGGCAGCTGTCAGCGTCGTTGTCCGGACCGTTGGTTGGAATGTCATGAGAAGTGTCCTGTTCCGCCTCCTCTTGTATGTCCTTATGGTTGTGGTGTGATTGATGGTGTTTGTAAGACGGTATGTAATGGCGAAGTTGTTCCTTGTGGTAGTGATTGTGTTATCCCGGAGACAACGGATCGTCCGGATAGGGATCCGGATCCTAGGCCTCCGACGACAAGCATCCCTGATGAGGATGAGCCGGATCCTTGTTTTGATGGTGATTTAAGTGAGCTGTCGCAGGATGCTCGAGATAAACTTGCGGAATGGAATGCGGATAATCCGGATAGAGCGGTCAATGTATGTTCCAAAACAAAAGAAGGAGTAGATTCCCATGATGGTAAAGGTCAGTTCAGTGCTGATCTTGAGGTTGTTGGGAGTTATGAGCGTGATGATGCCTATCAGATGATTTACGATGAAGATGGAAAAAGGAGGACAAAGAATCAAATCATCCAGGGCATTTTAAGGGAAACCATCAAAGAGAAATTAACGAGTTTTGCTATTAATTGGGGTATTGAGGCTGTCGGTGAAGTGATTAAAGCTATTGGTGCTGAGGAGATAGATTTGCCGATACTACAAATTCTTCCTGAGGATCATGGCATTTATGGTCGTCCGGGTAAGGATGTGGTTATTGCGCGTAGTATTCTTATGCGCAACATAAAGAAAGACATAGACAAGAAGCATGCGGAGTTGCAGGGCAAATGGGTGGATAAAGGCACGGAACATGGGGATTTATACAAGGAGTATCTGAAGCAGGATTTGAGCACGAATCAGCAGAAAGCGAATCAGATCCGTGCAGCGACCTTTGAGCGTAAGGAGACGAAAAAGGACAGGGATAATGCTGAGGAGGAGTTGAACATGGAGATTGATGATTTGCTGGATCATTTGGGTGCTGCGACATTGGAGGACATCGAATACTTCGCAGATAAGAAGAAAACTCTTTTGGGTGGTGGTGATGATGATAGGAAAGGTTATCATGAGCAGTTCATGGATTGGTTGGCAGAAAACAGGACATATAAGGTGAAGAAGGATATACTACCGATTCCGGAGATTGGACCGGGTGCCAAGCGTGTTTCTAATTATGATGATGTGGTGATCCCGGAATTCGGTGATGGAAGTGAGTTCATGCGGAGGTTGGGTGATTTGAAGCTTCAGTCGGATCATGTTTTTGAGCGTTCGGATGATTTTGCTGGTCATTTGGATAAGTTTTTGCCTGCTTCGGGTTCGTTGGAGGATTTGAGTGATGAGGGGCGTGCCGAGGCGTTGGAGGAGCGTAGGGAGAAATTCCGTAAGCGTGATGATGATGGCAATTTTGCTGGTCTTGATATGGGTTTGATTGATCGTACGGATCTTGTTTTGCCGTCCGAGCAGCGACGGGAATTGGCGAAGGAAACTGTTGATGGGTATCATTCTTTGTATCGTGAAGCCAGGCGTATCAAGAATCTTTACATTCCTGATGTGCAGGTAATTGGCTCTTATCCTGATAAGCGTAAGAAGAGTGTTGAGGAGGTCATCAATGAGTCCTATGGTGCTAAGAACAAGGACAAGGACAAGAAGAAGGACAAGAAGAAATAGAAGAAAAAAGGGGGGGGCATTGTATGCTTTTACAATTGCCCCTTTTTGAGATTTCTTTGAAAGGAAAAAAAAGTGAAATCAAAGTACAAAAACAATAATTTTTATGGACATCACTTATGAGCATCTAAATGATGAAGTATTTTCTTATTTGTCCTTGAAAACTCTCTGTAATGAATACGATGATATCGTTGATAGGGTGTCAAAAGAAATTGAGAGAAATAAGTGTCCGGATATAAACATGAGGGATTTAGAAAACAAAAAGTTTCTTATTGAGGGGGCTTTGATAAGCAAAAAAAAGAAAAGAGAACATGTTTTGGGTTTTGAAATGGTTTTTAGGGAATTAGGAATAGGGGCTCCTGAGAATTTCAAAGGAAAGAAGAATGCCGAATTCATTGAAGCAAATAAAATCTTTGAACTGAAAGGATATGATGATGATTTGCTTGATGATATACTATTGGGGCATAAAATCATGGATGCCATACGGCATCCGTATTATGTGGGGAATAGAGAAAGAGTAAAAGAATTTGAAAGAACTATTTCCTTTGTTGTTGATGAAAGTTTGAAAGGGCTTAAGGGCATCAAGGAAGAAGTCGTCATTTTCATAACTGACACTATTGAGAGTCATTATTCCAAAGTCAAGAAACAAGATTTCAGTATTTCTCGTTGATGCTTTGATGTATTTACAGTGAAGTCATTAAAAACAAAACAAATCAAATATTTTGTTTTTTTGTTTTTTCTTTTTTTTGCGGTTTTCAAAATCAAAGTTGACGGAAATCGTTGTTGTACTTTTCTTCATTTTCTTTATATGGTCTTCTATTTAGTTGTTCGTCTCTTTTCTTTGTTGCTTCTGTTTTTATTTCTTGGGCTTTGGATAGCAGTTCTGTTTTCGTGAGGATCATTTCTATACATTCTTTTTCGATGTCCATCATGTTCTTTGGGCCTGAATAGTACGGATTGTATAGTGTATACTCTTTCAGCAGAAAATCTATTTCTTGCATTTTTCTTGCGATGAACAGAAATTGTTCTTTTTTGAAAGAAAGGGTTCTGTGCATTCCTTTGTTTTTAGCCACGAGATATGCGGATATATCGGAGGTGATGGCATTGATGTTGATGAATATCATGTTTTTTCTGTTTTGACCTTTCAAGAAAGTTTTGTCATCTTTTATGCCCTTGAATTCATCTTTTATTTTTTGGTTTGTTTTTTTGATTTTTGGGTTGATGCTTTCTTTGATGAGGTAATTGCTTAATTCATACAAAAGGCAATGGTTGAGCATTTCGTTGTTTAGTTTCGGGTCATAATAGAGTAGGGCTGCTCGGGTTCCTTTGGAAGGTCGGTATCTCTTCAATGGTATTTGTTCTCCTTCTTCCAATTTGTAGAGTTTCAGTTCTGATTTGTTTTTTCTAAGGAATTCTTTCACATAGGGGTGTATGCCATTGTAGGTGTGGATTATGTTTCTGATTGCACTTAATGCTTTTCTTGGTTCTTTGAAGAAATAAAACCGAACATCTTTCCATAGGCATTTCGTGTATTTTTTGTTTTCCTTTGCGGGTCTATATATGTGTATTTTATTTGGATGTGGGGTTAGTTCGTCCTTTTGGTCTGCTGCCAGGGTGTTGTAGTGTTGTTTTCTTCTGTTTAGTTCTTTGTCTATTTTCCGTTTTTTCTTGGGGTTTTCAGCACCATTTTCTGTGATGAGGTCGAGATAGTAATTGTGTTTGTTGAGTATGTATGACTGAACTTTCCCCCTATTTTTCCCTAATATGGCTTATTTTGATTGATTTCATGAAGAAATTTGAACAAATTTCAGGTTTTTTCATTGATTTTTGAGGGTTTTCTAGGGATTTCGACTCTTTTTTACTGATTTTTAGAAGTATATATGTGTTTTATATGTATATCCGAAGGAATTTTACCAGAAATTTGCTGTCCATGTATAAATGACTAGAAATTTCTTATAAAATCATCCAATAAAGCCTATTTTATCCAATTATTTCCTATATTTGATACCTATATGTAAAACCATTAAAATTTTATTACCTGTCCATGTACGTATCTCGAATACCAAATCGTAAATCCAAGCCCACATGGCTCATCCGTGAGTCCAAATGGGTCAACGGTAAAT
>Ga0209022_1000974_pt1 | contig 32146 bp, 24 predicted proteins | sample PinacodermPK_FD_187300 | JGI IMG/M metagenome (GOLD analysis project Ga0209022, IMG submission 187300) | Host-associated microbial community of the marine sponge Aplysina aerophoba from Gulf of Piran - sponge pinacoderm, lysed by proteinase... | ecosystem: Host-associated > Porifera > Sponge >...
TCCTTTTTTTGTTTGCTCCACATAAATCCCGTGAGCACTCCCACCCGTGGTGGAGATGCTTCCTCCTGACACTGTAATACCGACATTATCCGCGCTATTTTGTACTCCATAAATCCCGTAAGAGCGGTTCGCACCCGTGGTGGTAATGCTTCCTCCTGACACTGTAATACCGACATTACCATTACCAGTGCTGCCTTGATGTACTCCAGAAATCCCAGGAGCATCAGTACCCTCGGTGGTGATGCTTCCTCCAGAGACGGAAATACTGATATTACCGTCACCTAGATGTCGTCCATAAATCCCAGCACCTGAATCACTACCTGAATTATTAGCTACTTCCTCGGCGATGATTGTCGCCCTCACTACTCTAATAGCAATGTCTCCTGTGCCCTTGTGTTCTCCATTTATCCCGTGGGCCTGTCCTCCACGGGTGGTAATCTTTCCTCCAGTCATTGAAATATTGATCCGACCTTTGCCTTCTCCAGAATAAAATCCATAAATTCCGCGAGACAGCACTCCATTGACTTCTCCCGTGGTAATACTTCCTCCATTCATTGCAATATTGATATCACCTGTGCCCGTGCCTTTACGTTCTCCCATAATTCCAGAAGAAGAAAAATCCTTGGTGGTAATGCTACCCCCTGTCATTGTAATATCGATTGTTGCTGGGCCTGCATGCTCTCCCCAAATCCCGTGATTATTAGATGCTTCAGGGGTAGAGATGTCTCTATCTGAAACGGCAATCGTTATATCGTCCGCGTCAGCTGTATCAGTTACTTTACAAAAGATTCTGGAAGAGTCTGAGGGCAAACCACTATTATCAGTATTAGCTGTGGCAGAACAGGTGAACACATCCTGAGCCGAAACTGTCGCTGGTAAAAACACACTCCACGAAACGAGAACGAATAGAACAAACCACTGACCAAAACAGCGGCTCGAAATTGATTGAGAACAGTGAGGATTATTGACCCTTAAACGATCAATTAAACCCTTATAATGGGGGGGGGTGAATGCCTTTTTGGAGCTACAGCATCGTTGCTTTTCTGATGCTTTCACCCTGAGTTGAAATCGTTTCATATTCACAATATCCTTCATAAAATGTGATTATTATTTTCTGATACTAACAAGTCAATAAGAAGTATTGCAACTGAATTCAACACATTCATACAAAAAATTTGTCTACAAATAGAGAGACGCAACTCACCAAAGGGCTTGGCTCCCTATCTTTTACTTCCTCAATTTGGAAACTTAGAAACCCTGAAATGAACACATCAGAAAAGGGTTACATAACTCATCCCAAGCGTCACCCCCATCAATGTCATTGCGTTCGTCACATAATCAACGATACACGTGTTTCCAATTGTGAATTAAGTATTCCCTACAGATCCTCCCCATGTCTTCCCTGAGAGACATCTTGATTGACGGAGTGCATTGGTTCGTTGTATCATGCCACACCACTGTTCAACAATCTGGTCCATGAAAAAGGCCAAGATAACCCGATATACAAAGGCCTGTGAACGATTGTGATGACCCTGTCCGAAATGGTGTTCGCACCGGTATTCACCCGCATCAGATTTGATGCTTGTTTCATTCTACCTCCTTTGTCAATTGAGGTAACGGTTATAGTCAATGGGTGACGTGCACCACCGATTGGACCTGTTTTTCTTTCTTGCAAATCATGGCAAACTTTCTTGTACTGATAGCAGGGCACCTCTATCAACCCCCAAAAATTTGAATTCGCCTATTTTACTCCTGGAAACATTGGGAAAAATGTCTCCTTCTTGCTTCTCAATTCATATCGCTCAACGTCCCAAATTGGCACAAATCAACCCGTTTTCACCATTGGTCACACCACTGTACACACAGAGCCTGACACTGCCACTCTCTCGACACACGTCACCCTGTGATAAGACGTCGGCTCCGGTCTCCGCATACCCATCCAACATCCAACCGGTGGCCCGGACTTTTCCAATCCAACGCATCACCGGCATGGCATTAGGCATCGTGCCACAACCAAGCTCAACGCGCCAGCGCGCTTGAGAATATTCCTGGTTCAGTGAAACCTGATGAGCGTTCAACGTCTGACTACACTTGACCTGAAACCCCATACGAGGTTGATAACCCCGCTTCCGCAACGCCTTGACCATTTCCTGCGAGCGATAGGCACAATCAACCCATAGCTGAGGATCCCCTGACGGCCTCGTGGCCAGCACAGGCTCCAACATCCCGCGACCATGGACACGGGCCGCTGTTGTCACTCACTGACCAATCAACTTTGTCGCCGGTAAACTGCGACATGGTTCGTGTCACCCTCATCGGTGTGACCATTCTTCATGGTCCACCGATCCTCCGTGTCCTTCGGGCGTCATTGGTTGGGGCCCGCTTCCTACGCCACAAGAATACGCCCCTTCTTAACCGCACCATCCTCGTCCCGACGGTTTCGCTGGCGGAAAAAGGGAACCATGGTTGCATCCACCAAGGTCCCGGCTGACAACTGATAACCATGCTCCGACAATGGAGCCGTGAAACCCTCAAACAAGACGTCAACAGCACCCACCTGAGCCAACTGGTACCGGTCCTTCTACACCGTCCTCTGAGCCAGAACATGATCCGTGCTCTTAAGACCGACACACGGCTTGAAGGAGGTTCGGTCCAGGACCATATATTGCCGTGAGCGGTCACTCAGGGAAGACATGACACCCAACATAAGAGCACGAAACATGATCATCTGGTCCCACGAAGAACGTCCAGGACCACTGTGACGAGGAGAGCCGAATACTTCTTCCAAGATCGGTTTAAAGCGCTCCCAGTCTACCGTGTCCTTTATTCGGGCACGGGTGTTGAATGCGGCCACGGCCGCGCGTTGCCGATCATCTTCAAACTGGTTTCTGTGTTCTATTTGACTGCTCTTGGTCAACATCAATCAGACTCATTGCTTGCCCAGAGTGCATCATAAGCAAAACAAAAATACTAGGCAAAAGATGACTGAGTGGACAAATAATGTTAAGAATTACCTTATTAGAATAAATAAGACGTGCCCTTAAACGGGAATAGTAAAGATAAGTGAACTAAATTTCCTATTCTATCCTTTTCCCGACCTTATTGAGCGTCAATCAAGGTGATAGGGTAATTCTCAAGACACGAGTCCCGATTTTGAAGAGAGGGAGCAGATCAAACGGAATCAATCAACCTTGTGTCCTGATACGCTCCCACATTTTTGATAGCGGCATGTATCTCCATTAAGTTTTTTGGGACAATATATTTACTACCAAAATTAGAGCCGGCTTGGGTGCTTAATCAAAGGAGTACTGTGAAAATATATTGGCCGGTATCGATTTTAAACTGTCAAATTGATTGCCAAGTTCTGATTGAATCCAACAACGATAAAAACCCATTGCTTTGACCCTGCCCAAAAAAATTGTCAAACAGAACCTTTGGGTCAATTCAGGTCAGTATAATCCACCCGCTGAAATTGAAAAAAAAGAAGGACGTTCTTCAAGTGAATCATTTTGTATTAAATTCCCTTCTTGAACAGTTTTACCATCAGTGGCAGGAATAATTGTGTAGTTGTCAGTATCGGTTAAACTTTTGTCCCAGTCAGTGAATTCAACAACCTCAAGGTCAGTCGAAATTTCAAATCCACCATCGATGGTATATTCATTACCAATTTCAGGTTCGGTCCCGTACCGGAAAAATTCGGCTACAACCTGACTCATATCCATGCCTTCATTAGCAATGACCGGGTCACCAGTTTTGCGATTGATTTCAACAAACAGACCTCCTTCAGGTGGGACAAAATCTGATGTTCCTATAGTTTTTTCGATTGCTTTAATAAAATCGTTAAAAACAACCCCACAAAGCCTTCCTCCTGTGGCCCTTCGACCCAAGGACCTCGGATTATCATAACCCACATAGCAACCGGCAACAATTTCAGGGGTATAACCAATAAACCAAGCGTCTTTGGCATCATTTGTTGTACCCGTTTTACCTGCTACAGGAAATTCCGTATCAATATAATGGGAACCTGTTCCATTTTCGACGACTCCAGTCAGCATTGAAGTCACTTGGTAAGCTGTTATTGGGTTTATCACTTGTGGCCTTTCAGTAATTATTTCAGGGAGACTTCCCCGCGGCAATTCTCTCACTCTACAGTTGGTGCAATTTTGCTGGGTATGAAGATAAATTGTTTTCCCTTCGCGGTCTTGGACGCGGTCAACTAAAGTCGGTGATACTCTCTGACCACCGTTGGCAAACATGGCATAAGCCACGGCGAGTTTCATTAATGTCGTTTCCTTTGAACCAAGTGAATTAGCAATTAATGGAGGCATATCGTCATACACTCCAGTTTTCACGGCATAATCGGAAACTTTATCAAGCCCAACCTCTCGAGCCAAGCGAATCGTCATCAGGTTTCGCGATAATTCAAGACCTGTTCTTAAGGTAACTGCTCCAAAAAATTTATTCGTATAGTTTGAGGGACGCCATAACCCTTCAGGTGTTTCAATCTCAATAGGTGCATCAAAAACAACACTTGCCGGAGTAAATCCCGAATCTAGTGCTGTTGCATAAACAATCGGCTTAAACGCTGAACCAGGTTGACGGTAAGCCTGGGTTGCTCGGTTGAACGATGAATACTGGTAGGAAAACCCACCAACCATAGATAACACCCGTGCCGTTTGGGTATCCATGGCAATAAATGCTCCTTGAACTTCTGGAATTTGATGCAAATCCCATACTTGCTTTTCTAATTCTGAGGAACTTATCGGTGTCACATAGACGACTTCGCCAATTTCCAAGAAATCTTTAAAACTACGGTCACCTCGTTCCAATTGGCCGTTTGAATCTGATTTAACCCACTGGATATTTTCTATGGGAATAAACCTTTCAACGCTTTCGTCTAAACCCTCTACTTTAATCCGTGCTTGATTATCATCAAAAGAGATTATGACTGCTAAATGCCATCCATTTATATCACGTGGTAGTACCAAATCTCTTAAGCGATCTTCTAAATTTTCTAATGATTGGAGAGTGATGCCAGTCCCGACCCATTTTCCTTGTATCCGATCAAAATTTGCCAAGGTTTTGCGAAGAGCATTTTCGGCTACAGTCTGAAGATCTGGATTAATTGTTGCACGGACATTTAACCCACCTTCAAATAATTCTTTTTGGCCAAACCTGTCGGATAGTTGACGACGGATTTCGTCTGTAAAATAACTGCGTGGTGGCAACGAAGCGCGAAAGGGAGGATAATCTCCACTAAATACGGTTTTAAGATCTTGACTCCAAGCATTCTCACCGTCCAATTCTGAGATGAATCCATTCTCAACCATTTCTTTAATAACAAAATCACGCCTGACCAGAGCTCGGTCATACTGCCTGGTGGGATGATAATTTGATGGGGCTTTGGGAAGAGAAGCGAGATAAGCCGCCTCTGCAATCGTTAGTTCGTCTAATGTCTTATTGAAATAGGTCTGTGCGGCGGCAGTGACTCCATAGGAATTCTGCCCCATGAAAATCTGATTAAGATATAACTCAAGAATTCTTTCCTTGCCTAAACTACGGTCAAGCTTAACTGCCAGAATGATCTCTTTTATTTTTCTCTCAATGGACCGTTCTCCACTTAAAATAAAATTTTTCATAACTTGTTGGGAGATTGTTGAAGCACCGCGTAACCGATCTCCCTGCAAGGCCTGAATACCAGCTTTAAGAATACCAATCGGATCATACCCACGATGCTCAAAAAAGAATTTATCTTCGGCCGAAATCACTGCGTTTATGACCAAATCGGGTATTTCTTCAATGGGCGTAAATAATCTCCTCTCAGCTGCGAATTCATCAATGAGTTTACCCTCTGTAGAAAATATTCGACTGATCGTTGGCGGTGAATAATCACCGAGTTCGTCATAGGTAGGCAGATCCGAACCGAACACTATTACGAGTAGAAATAAGCTGGCGAAACCAAAAATTACTGCAAGACTTAGCCAACTAACAGTAGTAGCTACAAAACCTAAAGCGAATTTCCACATGCGCTTTCTAATCGATACAGAACTGACCGACAAAGGTTTAGGCGGTATTGGTGCTATTCTAGAGTGTGATTCTCTAGCGAAATTTGGCATGCTAATAAATCTTTGAACCCAAGGGGTAAATTAGCTTATCGAAAACTGACTCTGACATTAAAATAGATATAGTGCAGTTTAGAGGCAAATAATGTTAGTCAAATTTTGAATTAAACATTTCTTAATTCAAGTTATTCACACAATTTAGTGTAACTATACTCTAAGGCTTGATTCTTAAAGAGTGAATAGCTGGCTGTTATTTTTTGCCATTTGAAATTTAGAAAACACTCTATTATGTATTGAGGCAACTAATCACCGTTGATTAACAACGGAATAATTTGAAAGTTTGAGGCGGAAAGAAAAAGCGGGAGCTATCTGAGTTTGAGTTTTGGGAACCCAAGACGTCTCTAAAGGCTCTTACGTAACTAATTCCAATAGGTCAATTATATTTATGGCTCAAAAAGGCGTTAATAACCAATAATGATAGCCCATGGTAGTGCATCTCATGAACTACAATAATTCATCGGCACCGTTCCAAACCAAGAATAAGTAATGCGAACGAACATAAAGAATAAAAATACTAATTTACGGGTGGATAATGAGTTTGTTTATGGCCTCATCACCCAAATAACCAAGAGACTAATATGCAATCTTCAATTCTTATTGATACCAGCGGGGACAACGAAACCCGAATACTGGTTCTTGAGGGACGTGAGATCCAAGAATATAAGCAGGAGGCAAATAATTCCAATCGGTTGACTGGAAACATCTATCTTGCACGGATTGATAAAATTGAACCCTCAATACAAGCTGCCTTTGTTGAACTCGGAACAGGACGTCATGGATTTCTTCCCTTTCGGGCAATTCATCCTGATTACTACAACCTTGCAGATATAACTCAGGAAGACCTTGAAATACAACCGAACGATTCGGAAGAACAGGCAACTAATACAACCTTTCTGAGTGATTTTTCTGATTTTACTCAAAATCTTTCGGAAATCGGATTTCCCTTTGATAAAGATTCTGATGAAACCTTAAACGGTGGTGACGGTAAGCAAGACTATCCGAGTACCCATTTTGAGAGAGGTCAACCAGCCAAACAGAACGACTTTCTAATCCAAGATGTCATTGAACAAGGGCAAATCGTACTGGTTCAGGTGACACGGGATGAATTCCACGCTAAAGGGCCAGCGCTGACAACCTATATTAGCCTCCCGAGCAAATATTGTGTGTATCTGCCCAATAGCAGAAAAGGATTTTCAATCAGTAACAAAATCCATTCACAAGAAATTCGGGATGAACTCAAGAACATATTTAATAAACTTCATCTCCCTGATGATTCTGGATTAATAATGCGGACCATCAAGTCCATCCCTTTAGATGGTGCAATTGAAAAAGATTACTTACTCCTCAGACAAAAATGGCAGGACATCATTGAGAAATCTCAAAATTGCCAAGCCCCCACTTTAATTCAGCAAGAAGGTGATATTATTGAACGGACTTTGCGCGATTATTTTCGTGATGGTTTGGATAAAATCATTGTTCAGGGAGAAAGAGGGTATGAACGCTCAAAAGAAATCGTGAAAGCCTTAGCACCGGATGAAATTGATAAAGTACAACTTCATGTGGGCACACGCCCTTTATTTGTCCAATGGGGTGCTTATGATGAAATTCGAATGCTTCACCAGCCCATTGTTCAGCTAAAATCAGGTGGGCACTTGGTCATTGAAACAACCGAGGCTTTAGTTTCAATTGATATCAACTCGGCAAAATCAAATCAAAGTAGTTCCCTTGCTGAAACAGCACTGAAAACTAATCTTGAAGCGGCTGAAGAAATAGCACGCCAGTTGCGATTACGCGATTTGGCTGGAATTATCGTTATTGACTTCATTGACATGGATTCATGGCATCATCGCAAGGAAGTTCAGGATTTATTTCGTAATGCATTAAAACGTGATCAGGCTTGGATTAACACCAGCCCGATTTCGCGCATTGGCCTTTTAGAAATGACCCGCCAAAGAACCGGTGAAGACCTTGTTGGGCATACAACAAAACGTTGCCCTGCCTGTGATGGAACTGGCCGAATTCTCCTTGATGAAACAATTGCATTTAATATCCTTCGTCATGTTGAAGCCGAATGTTCCTTTCGAAAAGTGGGAAATGTGAATATTTCCGTATCAAGCCAAATCAGTGAGTACCTTCTGAATGAACAACGCAAAGAAATTACTCGTATTGAAGACATTTTTGGATGCCGGATGCGCTTCGAAGTTGAAACCAGGTGGAATTCCCGCGACTATGCTTTTAGAATTTACAACGCCGACAAAGAAAAATTAACTTTCAAATTTGATTCGCGTACAGCAGCCGAAAGCTACCTCAATAGTTCGCATTCACCTAGACTAAGGCGAAAGAGTCGAGGACAAACCCGGTCGTCACAGCGTTTGGATGAAACCTCGCAATACCAAAGTAAAAATTCCAGGTCAAAAAATACCTATGAGAGGCATGGTGATTCTCAATCGGAATTTCCAGAAGAAGCGAATGGCCATGTACAACAAATCAATAATCCCATAGGTTCAAATCAAATTAATGTTAAAACTCAAACCGATGAACCAGATGGCACCGTTGGTCAGAAAATCAAAAATCCATCTTCGAAAGCAGGTGTAAAAACCGCCTCACCAGAAGATCCTTCAATTTCCACTAGAGGCAAAGAACCGACACGGTCAGTTAAAAAGCCACCCCCCAAGCGCTCAAGAAGAAGCCAGAAAAAAGCTGGCAAGAAACAACTCCAAGAGGCCAATGAGAAAGTCAGCGAGAAAAATTCAAATAAAAATAAAAACTATGCAAAGGGTAAAAAGGCTGTAAAAAATGCAAAAACAGACCAAACTCTTGAACCGACTCGTAAAACACCCATTAAAGCTGGTGCCCAAAATGAAACAGCGAATGACAACAATCATCAACCCAGTGAGAAGCAAACATCAACTGCCAAAATACAGAAACAAAAATCCACTAAAACACCCTCTGGTCATAAACAGGTTGAGCATCAAGTGAAACAAAATGATCAAAAGCAAAATGAAATATCCCAAGTATTAAATAAAATTGCACCTGCCAATGAGCATAGCATCGGCGCCCCCTATTTTACTAACTCACTACCTGATGAGTTGGGTGAAAACGCTAACAGTAGATAGTCGTATCTATAGATTCCTTGCTATGAATTATTCAATTAGTTTCACCGTCTTCATTTATAGTGAAGTGAAATCAAATCTCGCGCAACAACACTGAGGAGAAATACGATGAAATTAATTATCCAGGCAAACAAAAACTTTGTTCAATGTCTCCACCACCTCATGAAGTCAATAGGTGCTGTCCTTTTGATTTCCCTTGGTGCGAGTATTCCACTCATTACTCAAGCCCAGGAAACACCTCCCTTTGTTATCAATGACAAAGAAGATTTTGGTAATTTAGTCCGCGATTATTTGCTTGAGAACCCTGAAATCATTATTGAAGTCATCGAAATTCTTGATCAACAAGCCGCACAAAATCAAGCTCAAGAAGAGGCCGCAATTATTGAATTGTATTCCGACCAATTATTTAATGATAAGGATTCGTGGGCGGGAGGAAATCTTAATGGTCCTATTACAATTGTTGAGTACGTTGATTATCGATGCGGTTTTTGCCGACGAGCACACCCCGTCATGAAAAGCTTGCTTCAAGACCGTGATGATATTAAATTGATTATTAAGGAGTTTCCCATCCTAAGTGAGGAATCAATAGTTTCATCCCGTCTTGCTATTGCTGTCTTGCAGTTAGCTGGTCCCGAAACCTACAAAAATGTCCATGACCAACTTATAACCCTAGATAGTCCAATTACCGAAGAATTTGTTAATGGGATTGCAATGCAGATTGAAATACCTCAAGGAGAGTTGGAAAATAAAATGTTTGACGAAAGTGTTGATTCAGTGATTTACTCCAACCAATTCATTGCCGCTGATTTGGGCATTAATGCGACCCCAACTTTTATTATTAACAATAAAATTTATAGAGGCTATTTAGAAAAAGACGAATTATTAGCAATCATTGACGAAGGTTAGAGTTAACAGACTGCTGCCCGCGTTATATATGAGTCCAAGATGACTAACGAGAAATTATAATGAATAACTCAGATGATAAAATTGACTTTATTTCAAGCATCGTTGAAATATACAAAAAGAATGGCTTGGATGACTTTGAGATTTCCATTAAGGACAGCAAATCATCAACCATTAATATCAAACTTTCGAGTGGGAAACTTGTTCAACCCATTCCACATCTGGGCGCATCACAATACAATCCGACACCAATGAATTCTAGATCTTTAGAGTTTGAGAATGAATCACAAGCACTCCCCAACGATACCGAAGGAATGGTCTATTCAGAAATGGTTGGCACTGCTTATTTAGGTGCGAGCCCCGAGGCTGAAGCACCATTTGTAAAAGTTGGTCAAATTGTATCGGCTGGTCAAACAATCATGATTATTGAAGCCATGAAAACCATGAACCACATTGAAGCTCCTCACTCAGGTACCGTAGAAAAAATCCTTGTTGAGGATGGCGAACCCGTCCAATATAACTCTGAACTGATGATTATCCGCTAACTATCAAACGTGCCTTCAGTGTCGTTACTAAAAATTGCTATTGGTTGCCACCTGTGATCTCTAAAATCTTGATTGCCAATCGGGGTGAAATTGCCCTACGCATTATTCGTACGTGCAAGGAAATGGGCATTAAAACTGTTGCCGTTCATTCGACCGTAGACCAAGATGCTATGCATGTCCGCATGGCCGATGAAACCGTTTGCATCGGCCCACCTCGGTCGCACGGACGAAAAGATAGTTACCTCTCGTATTCAGCCATAATTTCGGCCTGTGAGATTACCGGTGCACAAGCGATTCACCCAGGGTATGGGTTCCTATCTGAAAATGCTGAATTTGTTGAGCAGGTTGAAGATCATGAAATCATATTTATCGGCCCATCAGCACACCATATTCGCATGATGGGGGATAAAATTTCGGCAAAAAAGGTGATGAGTGAACTTGGTGTTCCATGTGTCCCCGGACCGAACGAAAGTCTTAATTCCCCTGAGGAAGCCAAAACAATCGCGCAAGAAATTGGTTACCCAGTGATTGTTAAAGCAGCTGCTGGAGGTGGGGGACGGGGAATGAAAATCGTTCATAACAAATCCGAATTTAGTGAGGCGTTTCAAACCGCTCAGCAAGAAGCTATTGCCAGCTTTGGGAACGGGGAAGTTTATTTAGAAAAATTTCTATCCAATGGCCGCCACATTGAGATTCAAATATTGGCTGATAATTTCGGAAACGCAGTTCATCTTGGGGAACGTGATTGTACTCTCCAAAGGCGACATCAAAAACTGTTGGAGGAATCACCAAGCCCCGTTATCAGTTCCAAGGTGCGCGCTGAAATTGGTAAGATTTGTACTCATGCTATCACTAACATGGGTTACTCAAGTGCCGGGACTATTGAGTTTCTGTATCATGAGGGAGAATTTAATTTTATTGAGATGAATACCCGATTACAGGTAGAGCATCCAGTAACCGAAGCTATTTTTGGCATTGATCTAGTCAGAGAACAGATCAATATCGCTGCAGGAAATCCGCTTTCCTTTAAACAAAATTCACTGAAGCCTTCAGGCCATGCCATTGAAGTCCGCATCAACGCCGAGGCCTTACCTAACTTTAGACCTTGCCCTGGTCAAGTTGATATCTATCATTCACCAGGTGGGTTAGGGATTCGCATGGATTCCTCACTTTACAACGGATATACCATCCCCCAGGACTATGACAGCTTGGTTGGCAAACTCATTGCTCATAGCACTGACCGTAGCCGGGCAATAGCAAAACTCAAACGTGCTTTAGAAGAATTAATTGTGCACCCGATTGCGACAACTGCACCCCTCTTCCAAGAAATCTTAAAGGATAAAGAATTCATTAATTCTGAGTATGACATCCACTGGCTGGAGCGCTGGATTAAAAAGCATTATGGGTAACCAAGGTTATATTGAATCGCCGGCTTAATCACCATCAGAATTCAAGTGAATCAAAAACTAGCTAGAATAGTTTCACAATACGCCCGGGGAAACTTCATGATGGGAGGTTCCGATTACCCGTTTAGCTTTGATTGGTGCACCAGTGAACAGAGATTTATTGTCCCTTTGAATAAGATCATTGTTTCCAAAAGACTTAAACGAAGAATTCGCAGCGAGCATTTTGAAGTAACCATGAATGATAGCTTCACTGATGTTGTTGACAGATGTGCAGAGCGGCCGGACACGTGGATCAATCTTGCCATAAAATCTGTTTATCAACAATTGTTTGAAAATGGCCTTGCCCATTCGATTGAAACGTGGAAAGATGGTGTTCTCGTTGGCGGACTCATTGGTATTGCAGTTGATCGAGTATTTTTCGGCGAAAGTATGTTTGCACGAAAATCCGATGCCTCAAAAGTTGCTTTCATTTTCCTTGTTGACCATCTCAATCGGCTCGGCTTCAAAGTGCTTGATGCTCAGGTTCCGACCACACATTTAGCAAGTATGGGGGCTGAAGAAATTTCCGAAGAACGCTTTCAGAAATTACTCTCCACCTATATCAAACACCCTAAAAGTCAATTCACTTCGCTTCCGCTTGCTTCTTCTGGCTCCGAAGTTGTACAACGTATCAGCCAAAAGTCATAGCGTGGATGCTCAACCGCAGATAGAGCCGGCAATTGTGAGATCAACCAAGCATTAAAGATTTCAGTATTATCACTGATTTGCTTAATCTCGACAAAAGCAAAGGAATGCAATTGAGGATTTTCTGGAAGGTAGCGGCAATCGTGGAGGGTAATACTGAAGCGGTCAGTATTGAGGGATTGCCCAGTTGCAATTTCAAAATCTTCTGTTTTTCCAGCAATACTGTCAAGACTTCGGATAATTGCACTCCGGCCGGTTTGAGCCTGAAAGTCTGAGTCTGGCTCATCGCGATACTCTGGTGCAATTCCTTGCGCAGATACGGACAGCCCAAACCAGCACAGCACGATTCCGTGGCGAATTATTTGACTAACTTTCTTCACCCACAAACTGAGCTAGTAGAGTGAGAAAATCAACATGAGACTGAGTGAATTTTACCTGTTCTCCTGGTTTGATAACCGCGTCTTCTACTCCGGGAGATACATCAATATAATTTCCACCGAGTAAGCCCTCAGTGGAAACTGAAAATAATGTGTCCGTCGTGAGTTGGATATCTGAATCGACCGACATGTGAACAGAGGCTTTAAGATTATCAGGGTTAAGTCTCATTTTATAAACAGATCCGACTTTTATTCCAGCAAGACGCACCTCGGTACCCACTCCAACCCCTTCAGCTGATCTAAATTCAGCAACAATTTCATAACTATCGCCTGCGACATAAACGTCATTAGCTTGAAAAAGCCAATACAAAAACCCTGCGGCAAACACCAGGACTACAAATCCCACAAATGCCTCTACTTTGCTATCCATCATTTTCTTAACTCTTGGGCTTACTCTGGCTTCCATGGGGTGTAGTCAGAGGGAATTGAATTGGACTTATTGCGTAAGGAACCTTTAGGAACATAAGCCTGCGATGTACCGGTTAAATTGGGAATATGGTCTTTTTCCCATTTTTTTCTTGAAAGTGGCTCCTCGGTGGGTGGCTCTGAAAAAGTGTAGTGAAGCCATCCATGCCATTCAGGAGAAACTCGGCTTGCTTCAATTGCACCGTTGTAAACAATCCATCGTCGTAAACCGTCTTTGGTTTGGTAAAACACGTTTCCTTCAAGGTCTTCGCCAACCCGAATGCCTTTCCGCCACGTAAACAGTTGCGTTCCCAATGTTTGAGAATGCCACCAAGTTAACACGCGTTTAATTAAGTCCATTTCGTAAAGCCCGTTTGCTCAAAAGAAAAGTAAACAATTGTTGTATTACAATTTAATCCTCAATTGCAGTTCTTGTATCTTCACACCAAGATATAGACCCCTATTATAGACTAAACATTGTGCAAATTCAATTACTCAAGACCACCGATTATTCAGGGTTTGATTAAATTTCCAATGCAGTTTTAGAAATAAGATTGTTGGCATACACGCTTTGGTCTCGTAATTCTGGCGACGTCCCTTATCCTTTCAGGATTGTTAGAGACTTTAATTATTATTGATTCGTTTAACTTAAATCACAACAAACTCATTTACCAAGCTTTACGTGAGCGCATAGAGTTAGACATCTTTTTTTCTGAATAAAACTTCAATAGCGGTGCTTGAGATAAAACTGCGGCATCAGAGACGACAATTTCATTGACTTCACCATCCAAGGGTAATTCAAACATTGTATCAAGTAATAAATCTTCAATTATTGACCGTAAGCCACGTGCCCCGGTCTTCAATTCAACCGCCTTTTGTGCAATCGCAGCAATTGCGTCTTCGGTGAAAGTTAACTTAATTCCATCAAGTTCAAATAGTTTTTGGTATTGTTTAACTAGGGAATTACGTGGGGCAACTAGAACTTTTTTCAGCGCATTAACGTCAAGCTCTTCAAGGGTTGCAATAACTGGGATTCTCCCAACAAATTCAGGAATTAAACCAAACTTCATCAGGTCACTTTGTTCAACATCAGCGAGTAGTTCACTTAACCCTTTTTCCTCAAAGTCAGATATATTAGCTTCAAAGCCCACGGCCGCAGGATGGGTACGCTGTTGAATAACTTTCTCCAAGCCTGAGAATGCTCCACCACAGATAAAAAGTATATTTGTTGTATCAATTTGAAGGAATTCCTGCTGGGGGTGTTTACGCCCTCCTTTTGGAGGAATCGAGGTCACCGTTCCCTCAATAATTTTAAGAAGTGCCTGTTGAACTCCTTCTCCACTCACATCGCGCGTGATTGACGGATTATCTGACTTGCGAGTAATTTTATCAAGCTCATCAATATACACTATGCCTCTTTGCGCCTTTTGTACATCGTATTCCGCTGCTTGCAAAAGACGAACAATGATATTTTCGACGTCTTCTCCGACATAACCAGCCTCGGTTAATGTCGTAGCATCAGCCATAGTGAAGGGGACCTCCAATAGTTTGGCAAGCGTTTGAGCAAGGAGGGTTTTACCACTCCCCGTTGGTCCGATGAGTAAAATATTAGATTTAGAAATTTCAACATCACCAGTATTGTTGTAACTCAGCATTTTGTAATGGTTGTATACGGCAACAGACAACACTTTTTTGGCTTGCTCTTGGCCGATGACATAATCATCCAAGAATCGATAAATTTCTTGCGGCGGCACGGCATGTGGGTCTTCATTTCGGAAATGCGGTTCACGGTCTTGTTGGATGATTTCAACTGAAAGCTCAACACACTCATCACACATGTAAACCTTAGGACCAGCAATAAGTTTCCTGACTTCGCTTTTGTGTTTACCACAAAAAGAACACGTGAGTTCGTCGTCGCTATTATGGTTCTCTTTACTCATTGCATATAACTCAAGGAGAATTACTCCACAATTATCGTTTACAGCTTCTCAGTTTAAATAGAAGCTGAAGATATTCAATCAATACTAGTTTCTTTTAGCGACAATTTTGTCTATAAGGCCCCAGTCTAGTGCTTCTTTGGGACTCATAAATTTGTCGCCTGGTGCTATTGCATCTGAAACTTGTTTTTTTGTCCGGCCGGTATGGTTCATTAAAATTTGCTTTAAGGTATTTTCCCGATCTTGCATGTGAGTGTATTGGATTTGGACATCTGTAAACCGCCCCCTTAAGCCGCCCATTGACTGGTGAACCATGATGGTGGCATTGGGCAAGCAGAACCGTTTTCCTTTAGCCCCAGCAGCTAATAAAACAGCCCCCATAGACGCAGCCCGCCCAAAACACAGGGTTGATACGGGTGGTGAAATGTATTGCATGGCATCGTAAATGGCCAATCCAGAGTCGACTTCGCCCCCTGGACTATTGATGTACATAGCAATTTCCTTTTTGGGATTTTCCGATTCCAAGAACAATAATTGTGCAACAGCGAGGGTTGCCATTTCTTCGGTCACTTCTCCGCACACGAATACAATTCGTTCTTTGAGGAGTTTCGAAAATATGTCATATCTTCTTTCACCTCGAGGAGTTTGTTCATCCACTGTTGGGATCAGTGCGTTATAAAATTGATTCAAATGAGGATTCCTTATACAAGTCAGGTGGTTATTGATTGATGTGAGGTACAGCGAGATTTAGAAAATTTTATCTTGTAAGCTGGTGTTAATTTTGGTCAATTCTGCAAAGCTGATTATCTCCTCTGATTGGGGGATTAATTTTAGCATTTCTTGTTTAACTTTAGTTACCATGGCATCTTTATATAATTCATGTAAAAGTTTTTTATCCAAATCAGTGAATTTAAACTCATCAAAATTGATAACTTTAGCAGTATTTCCTTGCAATCGATTTTGCTCTTCTAGCAACCAAGCTTTTTGCGTGTTAAATTTATTCTCCAATTCATCTTCACTGATAGATATTTCATTTTTTCTAGTAAAATTACTGAAGACCAGTGATCGTATAACGTTGCTTTTGGATGAGGCTATAAATCTATCTAAGTGTTCTTCATCAGCATTATCCCATGGATACTTCCCTTCAATTAAACCATAAGATCTTACTGAGTTCTCCTGTGACTCAGATTCATCAACGCTATGCTCTAATTCATTGCCTTCAGATTGATCATATCCGAGATTGCTCCATGCATATCGCATTTGTTCAATAACAGCAATATGGGGAAGTTCTATAGATAAATCTTTAATTAATTCTTGCTCAAATTGTGTTTCAAAAACCTTTTGAGAAAGGAATGTAAACTGAAGCAGCTTTCTGTTCAATAGAACTTTGTCCAGTTCTTCAACCGACTTAAAGTTATACTTATTGGCTAATTCAAGGTCTTTATTGGCTTTAATCTTTTGATAAATTCCAACCACCTGAACTTCAATTTTCCATGGTTTCCGTTTGATGTTTATCGGGTCAATTAATTCCAGCGTAAAACCATCATTGGGCTTAAAGCCCAGCAAACAAAATTTCTTTCCGAATATCATATTTGTATGGTCTATTCGAAACTCTAAAGTTTTATGTTCTTTACTGCCGTAATTTTCTGAAGTCGGTTCACTTGGTTGAATCCAGCAATGAAGTTCAATCCAGTCACCTAATTGAGCACTATATTCTGAATCGTAAGGCACCCTTTCCGCATGCTCATATAAAAAATCTTCTGTAATTTCTTCAAGCAATTGGTCTTTATCAGGAACGTAGCGAGTGAGTTTAATATTTGACAAATTTGGTTCTGGACAATGTGGCTTAACGCCATAATAAACTTTTGCTGTTGCAGCAAATTCTTTGTTTAGTGAATCAAATTGCACTTCAGGAGTGCCAAGCAATTCAACTTTTTCACTCTCAATCTTTTCACTCATGCACGCTTCAATAATATCTTTGATAATGGAAAATCGTGCTTCGTTGCCCACACGGTTTTTTATGACTTGAAGGGGAACTTTCCCTTGACGAAACCCAGGAAGATCAGAAGATTTCTGCAATTCTTTTAAGAATTCGTCAAGCAATTCATTGACCTGAAAATTGGAAATAGCAATTTCCAGGGTCCGATTTAACCCGTCTTTAACTAATTGGGATTGGGTTTCCAATTGATTCGGGTTGAATTTAAATTGTTTTTCTTCCATACTCGTTTTTATCAATCCTAGCTACTACATTGGCTATTTTGGTGCGGGTGAAGGGATTTGAACCCCCACGCTCGAAAGCGCCAGATCCTAAATCTGGTGCGTCTACCTATTCCGCCACACCCGCTTGGAATTATTTACAGTACTTATAAAGAATTCACTCGCATTAGTTCATATTTCGGCAATCTCAACAGGGGAAAACAGCACAAGAAAAATTAAACCATTTTCACTATATTTCAATTCTAAGGAGTGCTTTAATTGGTATAATTGCTCAAAAAATCAAGCGAAGAGTCATCTTATTTCTAGTTGCTGTAATATCTTGGGAATTAAATTCGGCAAATCTTCTGAAATAAGTCCAGGCCCATGGTACTGAGCGGCTAATTGATGCAAATGGACACCAATTACACTCGCGACAAAACTATTTAGTCCTCTGGCAATTAATCCAGCAATCATTCCTGCCAATACATCCCCTGAACCTGCAGTTGCAAGCCATGGCACATGATTCATTTCGCTACCCTTACATACTCGGCATTGCCCCGTGGGGGCTGCAATAATGGTTTCTAACCCTTTTAAGACAATCACCATTTTACTTATACTGCTTGCCTTAATCACGGCTTCAGTCGGTTCGATGTCACCTGATGTCATGTGGTGTGAAAGGATTGGGAACAACCTTTCAAACTCCCCAAAATGAGGAGTCGCGACGCCTTCCTTAAGAGAATGGTTAAATAGTTCTTCGGGATTATCAGCAAATGAGGTCAATGCATCAGCGTCAAGAACAACATTGTCGAATTCTCTCAAGGCGACACAAACTAATTCTCGAGTTTGGTGACCTATCCCGAGACCCATCCCGAGACACAGAGTATTAATTTTGGAGTTTGAAATAATTTCTCTGAGATCCTGACTTGAGTTGACCTCAATCGCCATTAGCGCATGAATTTGATTAGCGACTTGATTAAACACCGTTGAGGGAACTCCAAGTGTAACCAAACCAGTTCCGACTCTCAAGGCTGAAAGCGCGGCCAGCCTAGCTGCCCCTACTTTTCCTGGACCTCCTGATAGGACAAGCAGATGACCATAGTTGTATTTATGTTTGTTAAACTGTTTTGATAAAACAGAGTCCAGAGGTATTTCCGTCGGTTTAAAAAGGCGTGGAAAAAGGCAATCTTCTTGGTATAAATTTTCAATTTGATCTTCCAGCCCGATTGAAATGACCTTTATATGCCCTGAACGAGACGGGCCGTCATTTAAATGATGCCCCCATTTAGATAGCTGAAACGTTAATGTTAGAGTGGCTTTAAAGTTGCTTAAGTCAGTTTCCGACAAAAATCGACCCGAATCTGAATTTAGTCCTGATAATACATCAATCGCTAAAACTGGAGTTTGCTCTGTAATCACGCTTAATATGGTGCATAAATCATGAGCCAGTGGCCGTTTTAATCCTAACCCAAACAAGGAGTCAATAATGATTGCTTTTTCGTGGTCAAACGATTGTGGGAGTGCAAAGATTGACTCGACAGGTTTTATTCTTTGTAACTCTTCCCGCATTCTAATTGATGAATGAGAACGTGGTTTTCGGGAATTATACTCCCAGCAAGAAACTTCAAATCCTGCCGCCAGTAACAAACGAGCAATCACAAACCCATCGCCTCCATTATTTCCTGGTCCACACAGGACATATAGCGGTCGATTGTGTAAGGTCGGATTCCTTTCAAGCCAGTCAATTATTTTTGCCGCAGCTTGTTGCCCAGCTTTTTCCATTAAAGCCGTTTCAATTTCAGAATGACCTTGAATAAACTCCTCTTCAGCTTGGCGCATTTGCGAAGTGGTGAGTACTCGTGTCATTTCTTATCTCGTTCTTTTTTCATCAAAGTATAAAAATTCAAAGCCTTGAATGAATTATGTTGAAAAAATAAATTTATTTAGTAAATTAAATCTTTAGTTGTCTCCACCCTAGTGAATGTTGTGGATTTAGTTTCTAGGCAAAGTTAGTTGAAATAAGTCTTGAGTTAATTGGGTGAAACAGCAGTATTATAGACATATGCCCCAATTTATACTGTTGTAAGAGATATCAAGTTCCAAAGATGTTTATTCCTTTAAATCGAAAGGATTTAGAATGAAAAAAATTGATGCTTATATTAAGCCGTTTAAGTTAGATGAAGTAAAAGAAGCCCTCCAAGAAATTGGAGTGCAAGGAATTTCGGTCATTGAAGTCAAAGGTTTCGGTCGGCAAAAAGGACATACCGAGCTCTATCGTGGAGCTGAATATGTTGTGGACTTCCTGCCTAAAGTCAAACTTGAGATTGTCTTACCTGATGATCTCGTTGATGCCGCAATTGAAGCCATTCTTGCCTCAGCTAAGACTGACAAGATTGGCGATGGTAAAATTTTCGTTTCAAATGTTGAACATGCGATCCGAATTAGAACAAATGAATCAGGAGATGAAGCCCTTTAATTGAGGGTCTAATCCTGATTTTGTATTATAGGATATTTTGAATGAGTACAAACGATATTTTAAATCAAATTAAGGAAGAAGAGATTGAATATGTTGATCTCCGATTCACTGACCCGCGAGGTAAACTGCAGCACGTGACTGTCGTCGGCTCACAGGTTGATGAAGATTTTCTTGAAGAAGGAATGATGTTTGACGGGTCGTCGATTGCTGGATGGAAATCAATCGAGGCCTCCGATATGAAACTCATGCCCGATTCAGCATCATCATATATTGATCCCTTCTATTCCGAACGCACACTCTGTATTCACTGCTCAGTCGTTGAGCCCGATACAGGTGAAGCGTATGAAAGAGATCCACGCGGAACAGCCGAAAAAGCCGAATCCTATCTCCAAAATTGTGGTGTTGGTGATGTGGCTTTCTTTGGTCCTGAAGCTGAATTTTTTGTTTTTGACGATGTTCGCTTCAGTAATGAAATGCAAAAAGTTTCTTTCGAAGTTGATGCTGTTGATTCGCCATGGAACTCTGACCGAGTCTATGAAAATGGAAACTCCGGTTTTCGTCCTGGTGTTAAAGGTGGATACTTTCCCGTCAATCCAATTGATTCATCGCAGGATTTACGCTCGGAAATGCTGACCACCATGCAGAGCATCGGCATGAAAGTTGATAAACACCATCACGAGGTTGCCGCAAGTCAGCATGAGTTGGGATTGATTTTTTCATCTCTTAAAGATCAAGGTGATCAACTCCAAAAGTACAAATATGTTGTTCAAAATGTGGCCCATTTCTATGGTCGCACAGCAACATTTATGCCTAAGCCTATTGCGGGTGATAATGGCACAGGCATGCATGTTAACATGTCAATCTGGAAAGATGAAGCACCACTTTTTGCGGGAAACCGATATGCTGACTTGAGTGACGAAGGTTTGTGGTTCATCGGTGGTATTTTGAAGCACGCAAAAGCTTTGAATGCCTTCACGAATCCGGCAACTAATTCTTACAAACGATTAATTCCGGGATTTGAAGCACCTGTTTTACGTGCCTACTCGGCACGAAATCGGTCGGGGTGTGTTCGCATACCGTGGACTGAAAATCCGAAAGCCAAACGCGTTGAAGCACGATTTCCTGACCCGTTGGCAAATCCTTATTTAGCTTTTTCGGCTTTATTAATGGCTGGGCTTGATGGCATTTTAAGTCGCACCAACCCTGGTGAGGCAATGGACAAAAATCTTTATGACCTGCCCCCCGAAGAGCTTGAAGGTATTCCTACTGTGTGTGCTTCTTTGCGAGAAGCCCTTGAAGCGCTTGAAGAGGATATGGACTTTTTGCTCGCAGGCGATGTCTTTACGAAAGATCAGATTGAGGGATATGCTGAGTTAAAATGGGAAGAGGTATTCACCTTTGAGCACACGCCTCACCCAGTTGAATATATGATGTATTACTCAGCTTAGAGTCTTAATATAATTATTCAAAGTGGGAGCTTGCTCCCACTTTTTTTGTCCTTAAATCGGCAAGCGCTTTATCTTGTTTAAAAGACGAATGCCAAAGAGAAATGATGCAAACGCCAAGCCAATGACAAAACCAAGGTAAATACCTTCAGCAGCAAGACCAAACTTAAACGCAAAGATATAACTGCTTGGTAAACCGACTAAACAATATCCAATCCCTGAATAAACCATTGGGATTTTGGTATCTCTTAACCCTCGTAACAGCCCCGACAAAACAACTTGTAAGGCGTCAAATAGTTGAAATGCAGCGGCAAACATCATCAGATTTATTCCGATGGCCAACACCTCTTCTGATTGGGCATTTTCCTGTTTGAGAAAGAAGGAAACAATTGTTTCGGGAAATAAAATAAACACAATGACAGCGCCTGCTACGACGCCAACAGTGATTCGAATTATGGCAATAATAGCATTACGTAAGCCCGTGTAGTCGCCCCTTCCAGCCAAACCTCCTATTAATGATGTACCGGCGTTAGCAAGCCCTAAATAGATCATAAATACAAATGCACACATCTCAATCACTATCCCATGTGCGGCAAGAGTATTAACATTAATCCAGCCCATCATAATGGCCGCAGCAGAAAAGAAAAATGCTTCTGCAACGAGGGTAATACAAATGGGCCAGCCCAAAACAAAAATCTCTTGAATTGAAGATCGATGATAGCGGAATAAATTGATGAGAATTCCATATGGTGCAAACTCTCTTTTGCCCCTCAAATAGGCGAGCATAATGATCAATGACAACGTGTGTGATACTGTTGAAGAAACGGCAGCCCCTACTATGCCAAGTTCAGGAAATCCAAAATGACCAAAAATCAGGGCATAGTTTCCAAAGATATTGAATATGGCACCTAAAATTGTTGACCAGAGAATAATCTGAGGTCGCATAAGAGCGAGGAAGAAGGCTTTTAAAACGGTTAGAAACAATGCGGGAAATAGTCCCCAAATGGCAAATAAGAGATAGTCACTTGCCAACTTTGAAATTGTGCCATCCTGCTTGAGGAGTACAAACATTGGCTCGGCAAGGAGAACCAATGGCAAAGTTACCAACACATAGAAAAATGTTAGCCAACAACCCATGCGAATATACCGACGCACACGCCATAACTTTCGCTCTCCCTCGGCACCTGAAACCAAAGGAATCGTAGCGGCCGAGAATCCATTGCCGACAATGAGAATAAAAGTAAGAATTGTTGCCCCTAAAACCCCAGCTGCCAGTGACTCAACATCGTACCAGCCAAGCATCACAACATCCGTTAGGTGCTTTAACGATTGTGATAAATTGCTTCCAATCAGAGGAATTGCTAAATATAGAGCTGCTTTGGATTGCGCCGGATATTTTTTGAAGGCCGAGGAAAGCAATTATTACTCCGTCATTAGTGTGCATTTTTTTGAAAACTGCATCCTGAACTAATGGACTAAAGTAAGTAAAATTTTAGCTGGAATTAACAAGTTGCAATAGCAGAAATTCCAGTTTAACTGCAATAAAATGAGACCAATCTACACGATATAAAATTTTTCTGTTTTTTTATTCACCATCTTGATATATTATTGGGTCAAGAGCAGCAAGCAAGATTATGGATACACACACACAAACATCAACGGACGAAAGTCAGTATACCGCCGAAGATATAGAAATTCTTGAGGGTTTAACTCCCGTACGGAGGCACCCAGGAATGTATATTGGTGGAACTGATGAGAAATCTCTGCATCACCTTGCAGCTGAAATCATTGATAATGCAATGGATGAGGCTGTGGCGGGATTCGCCGACCGTATTGATATTGAATTCCATGAAAATCATAGTCTAACAGTCCGAGATAATGGTCGTGGCATCCCTATTGACTCTCACCCGAAATACCCCAACAAATCAGCGCTTGAGGTTATTCTAACCACCTTGCATGCAGGGGGAAAGTTTTCCAATAAAATCTATCAAACTTCGGGAGGACTTCACGGTGTGGGTGTTTCGGTTGTTAACGCCCTTTCCGAATCAATGGTTGTTGAAATTGTTCGAAATCAAAAAAGATATCAACAGAGTTATAACCGCGGAAAACCAACAAGCGAACTCATATTTGCCGGTAAGCTTACCAATAGACGTGGAACTTCAATCACGTTTTTACCTGATCCAGAGATTTTTGGTCAAAAGGCACGATTAAAAGCAAGAACTCTCTTTAAGCTCGCTCGCTCCAAGGCCTTTTTGTTTTCAGGGGTCCGCATTAACTGGCTATGCCATTTTGAAGTTGACGATGTTCCTAAAAAAGCCCAATTTCATTTTCCTGGAGGTTTAACTGACTATCACATTGAGTCGGTGAGCGGGCTCGAATTAATTTCCAAGACTCCATTTGCTGGTAAGGTTGATTTTGCCGAAAAATCAAACGGGCAAACTACTGGCTCGGTTGAATGGGCCGTGAATTGGACACCTTATGATGATGGTGTTGCCCATTCTTATTGTAACACGATACCAACACCTTTGGGGGGTACGCATGAAGCTGGGTTTTGGGCGGCTCTGCTCAAGGGAATTAAAACCTTCAGCAGTATCGTAGGGAACAAAGCAGGTGAACAGATTATCAAGGAAGACATCCAAAGCAATGCTTGGGGTTTAGTATCCTGCTTTATCCAAGATCCAAAATTTTCGGGGCAAACAAAAGAGCGTTTGGCCACTTCACAAGCCCAGAAACTCGTTGAATCTTCAGTCAGGGATCATTTTGAGAATTGGCTCGCTTCAGACCCGGTTCTGGCCAACAGAATTATCGGCTTGCTAATTTTACGAGCCGAAGAACGAATCAAGCGTAAAAAAGAAAAAGCGACCATTCGTAAGACAGCAACTAATCGACTTCGACTACCTGGAAAGCTGGTTGATTGTGCCCTTAATCAAAATACAGATACAGAAATTTTTATTGTTGAGGGTGATTCAGCAGGTGGTTCAGCCAAGATGGCTCGTGACCGCAATACCCAAGCTTTACTACCGCTACGTGGAAAAGTACTCAACGTGCTCGGGGCGGCCTCAGCAAAAATTTCTACCAATAATGAAATCAAAGATTTATGCCTCGCTCTAGGTGTTGAACTTGGACCAGCTTTTAAGCTTGAAGATTTACGCTATGATAAAATTATTATCATGACAGACGCCGACGTTGATGGAGCACACATAGCCTCATTGTTGATGACTTTCTTTTTTACTCAGATGCGTCCCCTCATTGAACAAGGTCATCTTTATCTTGCCTGTCCCCCGCTTTATCGACTGAGTCAAGGTCCCATCCGTTATTATGCGATCAAAGAAGAAGAAAAAGAAGAGATGCTAAAAAAAGGGCTAGGTGGAAAGGGAAAAATTCATGTATCCCGATTTAAAGGGTTAGGTGAAATGGATGCAAAAGACCTAAAAAATACGACTATGGATCCTCAAAAAAGGGTTCTACTTCGCGTTTCAATAATTGAGGAAGAACCAGATACGACCGAGCGGTTAATTTATCGACTCATGGGCAAAAAAGCCGAGGAACGATTTCAATTCATTCAAGAAAATTCGCATTTTGCGGAGCATCTGGATATTTAAGCTTCACAGAGGCTAGTATAATTAGATGAGACCTTCATAAGGTACAAAGAGAAAAACAAGCATGGGGACAAGAGAAGCCACACAAGAGACCCCTTTTGGAAAGCCGTTGTAGTAGGAATCAAAGGCCGAGTAAAGCAGTCAAAATTGTTAAAGGTCAAAGCGGACCAGGATTGAGTATTGGGAAAACTGGTTTATAAATCCCAAGTTATAATATTCGATTAAATAAAGGGCATTTTATCCATGATATTTACTTGAAACGAAGCGTCATCAATTATTTTTTTCTTCTGATTTCTGCGCCAATAAATACCATTCTTCCTCCAAGGATTGAATTTCCTCTTCTTCAGAAGCAAGTTTTTGGGTAAGTAATTCAAACTCTTTTGGACGTCGTTCATACAATTCAAGATCTAATAATTGTTGATTAAGCGACTCAATCTCGTTTACTTTCCTTTCAATTAAATTGGGTAAGGCTTCCAACCTATGAAGCTCAGTAAAGGACAACTTTATGTTCTTGTCTTGGTCATTAATATTGACCTCTAAAGGGGTTCCTTTTTGTGATGATTTAACGTGCGAATAAGCACTGGTTTTAGTTTTTTGTTTTTGATAATCAGTCCATCCACCAGCATAAACTTTCCAATGCCCTTCACTTTCCCAATTTATTGTTGTACCAGCCACCTTATCGATAAAATCTCTGTCATGTGATACAAACAGCACAGTACCCTGATAATCTGCAAGAATATCTTGAAGCATATCAAGAGTTTCGACATCCAAATCATTTGTGGGTTCGTCTAAGGCAAGAAAATTACTTTCCTTAAGAAGAATTTTAGCCAAAAGGAGACGCCCGAATTCTCCTCCTGATAGAGATTGTAATGGAACCTTTGCCTGCCAGTAAGGAAATTGAAACTTCTTAATATAAGAAATCACATGTTGACTTCGCCCTTGAAAAATCACATGGTCAGGATTGTCTCTCGCATTGGCTCCCTTACCCACTAGAAACTGCTGTAAAGATATTTTAGGATTGGCTTTCTCGCGATCTTGCCACATAGCTGCAAAGTTTAGATTAAACCCAAGTCTGACTTTTCCTTTATCCACTGGAATGGTTTGAGTAAGACATTTTAAAAGTGTTGTCTTCCCTGCCCCATTTGGTCCTATGATAGCGATGCGATCTCCTTTCATGACCCGTAGAGAAAAATCGGAACAAATGATCTTTTCACCAAGTTTTTTATTGATTTCTGAGACTTCCAAAATCAATTGGCTATCTACTTTTGGCTGGGTGGTTGTGACCGCGAAGCTTGTTTCTCTTTTGATCATTTGTGCCCTTTTTTCTTTAAGGGTTTGCAAAGCTCTGACTCTCCCCTGATTTCGTTTTCTTCGCCCACTTATACCTTCAATTGACCACATCGTTTCTGATTTAATCTTTCGGTCTAACTTATGTCTCTGCGCATTTTCCTGAATTATGAATTCTTCTTGCCAATCCTCAAACTGGGCAAAGCCAAACGGGCAAATCCGGAGTTTCCCGCGATCCAACCAAAAAGTTTTTGTCGAAATGTTTGCTAACAATTTTCGGTCATGGCTAATGATCAAAAATGCTTTTTTGGATTTGTTAATTTCTGTCTCAAGCCAAAGAATTGATTGAATATCAAGGTGATTGGTCGGTTCATCCATAAGGTATAAGTCTTTTGTCTTGGCAAAAAGTCGAGCCAATGAGGCTTTTCTAAGTTCACCTCCAGATGCTTTACTTGTTTCAATTGATGGGTTTAAATCCAAATGATGAGCCGCAATTTGGTAAAGGTATGCCTCATCTTCCTCAAGGTCTTTTATGCCATAATCATAAAGGGTTTTATACCCTTTGACCTCAACATTTTGTGGAAGCAAGCCTAACGTGATTCCTTTTTGTATTTGAATCTGCCCATTATCTAATTCAAAATCATTGTTCAGAGTCTTGAGAAGAGTCGATTTTCCACTTCCATTTCTTCCGACAAGTGCAATCTTCTCACCCTCATGCAAATTAAAACTTACATTGGTTAACAATGAATTTCCGCCGATATTAATGGCTAAGTTTTCGGCTTTGACGAGTAGGTTACTAGACATGGTAAATTAGGTAATGGTAATACTTTTTCTTGAAGATGTTTTTATCTATCCACTTTTTTTGCTACAAAGTTCCTTTAGGAAGTAGTTTTAATTTTCGATTTTTTCAAAGATAGTTGTATTGATGACAAGAGTTTTTGCATTCGGGCACTCCGTGGTTGATTTTGTTTATCGCCTTGACAAGTTACCCGACCAAGGTAAAAAATATTACACACATGACGCCTATATCATTGGGGGTGGCTGTGCTGCGAATGCAGCAGTTGCAATCAGAAAGCTTAATGGCGATGTAGTTTTTGGAACTCGCGTTGGGTCAGATGTCATTGGCGACCTCATAGTTAATGATTTAAAATCATACGGTTTGGAGCTTTCTTTAATCAACCGCCAAGAAGGCTCGAAGTCATCATTTTCATCAGTTGCAATTGATTCTGACGGCGAAAGGCAAATTATCAATTTTCGTGGCGAGGGATTGGTTAAAGATACGGAATGGATTGAGAATGCCCCTACTGCCGACGCCTATTTGACTGATACTTCATGGCCAAAAGGGGCAAAAAAAGTTCTTGAATTAGCTCGCCAAAGGGACATTGCTGGAATAGCCGATGTTGAGCACTTGACAAGTGTTGAAAATTTACAAGCAGCAAGCCATGTGGCCTTTTCACGCCAAGGTTTAGAAAAAATCAGTCAAACGCCAGATCCCATTGAAGGATTAAAGCGAGTTAAAGTTAAACTCAATTCGTGGACATGTGTAACAGACGGGCAAAACGGGGTCTATTTCTGGGACGGAGAGCGGATTGAAAACATACCAAGTTACCAGGTTAAGGCAAGAGAAACTCTTGGAGCCGGCGATGTTTGGCATGGAGCCTTTGCTTTGCGAATAGCCGAAGGCTCATCCGAAGCCGATGCTATTCAATTTGCAAATGCAGCTGCAGCTCTGAAATGCCAGTTGGCAGGGGGACGGTCAAGTTTCCCTATTCGCCAACAAGTTGATAAACTATTAGAACATCTATAATAATCTATATTCCGCAACTCAGAGAATATAACGGCGATTGTGAGCGATAATGAGAATTGCAGTTTTCCCAATTGGACGTTCAACATTTGATCTTGAATATGCCTCTGAAGCTTATCAAAAACTTCGTTCAATCTTACATTCGCTTGGGATTGAATCTGAGTTTCCAAACGAAATTTTATCAGATGAGTTGGCGACTCAGCAATTTATACACCGACTCAAAAACCAAGATTTTAGTAGGATATTAGTTTTCCAAGCGACATTTACGGATTCTTTGGCGGTTTGTTCAATTGCTGAACACTTCAACGAGCCTCTTTCCATAATCGCCGTCCAAGAACCTCGCCTTAGGAACCGTTTACGATTAAATTCATTTTGTGGACTGAACCTTGCTAGCCATGCTTTAGGTCTTCGTTCCCACCCATTCAACTGGCTTTATGAAAAACCAGAAAATTTTTCGAAAGAAGCCATTTTAAATCTTCTTACTACTCAACCCACTGAGCCTCAGTTGTATGGGGACTCACCGAAGAAAAAGCACAATCGAGTACAAGCAAACAACCTCGTTAAACTAAACATCGGGGTAATTGGTGAACACCCTCCGGGCTTTGATACCTGCAAATTTGAATCCAGCGATTTGAAAAAAATCTTCAATACGACCGTTCAAAAAATTAGCCTCAATGAACTTTTTGAAAAAGCAAAACAAGTTAACTCAACCGACCTCATTCCTTTAATTGCTCAAATCAAGGAAATGAAAGGAGCCAAGGATGTTAACCAAGCTGAATTGATTAAGTCGCTTAAACTCAAGATCGCTCTTGATCAATTGGCTGATGGAAAAGACCTATCGGGTTTTGCGATACGATGTTGGCCTGAAACCTTTACTCAATATGGTGGGGCGGTCTGCGGGCCAGTTTCTTTAATGGGTGACGAGCACATGCCTTGCGCTTGCGAGGCCGATGTTTTTGGTGCTTTGTCACAACTTTGGATTAAGCACCTTGTGAATGAAGTATCTTTCTTGGTTGATGTTGTTGATATGGATGTTCACACAAATTCAGGCGTCGTGTGGCATTGTGGACAGGCACCACTTTCTATGTGTAATCCGCAATATTCACCAGAAATTACTATCCATACCAACCGACAAAAACCTCTCCTATTTCAATTTCCACTCAAAGCCGGAGTCATTACTCTATTTCGAGTTTCTCAGTCCCTTGGACAATACCGTATAGTCGTGATAAAGGCTGAAGTTATTGATGCTCCAATTCCATTCACCGGAACTTCTGGAACAATCAAATTCAAACAACCAGTCGCCGAAGTTCTCAAGGAATTTCTACACCAACGAATCGAGCACCACCTCGTTTTGGTTTACGGTGACCACAGACAAAAAATTATTGAATTTGCTTCGACTCACAATCTACCAGTCATTGAGATCTAGATGGTTGTAAAATTAGGAGTTATTGGATGTGGCATGATTGCCCAGGAACATCTTCGTAATCTCAATCTCATTGATAACGCCAAACCAATTGCCCTCGCCGACCCGTTTGAAGAAATGCTCCATTTATCTGGAGAAATACCTCCTGAAAAACCACTCAAATTCTCAAACTATCGAGATCTGTTATCAACTGTCGATTGTGATGCTTACATAATTGCGACTCCGAATTATACCCATCATCAAATTATCACAGATGTTCTCTTATCCCATAAGCCTATTTTAATTGAGAAACCTCTATGCATTAACGTTGCTCAATGTCGAGACATTCTTATCCATGCCCAAAAAAGTCGGAGTTCAGTTTGGGTCGCAATGGAATACAGATTTATGCCGCCGGTGGGTCGCTTATACGAGCTTAGCCGTAGAGAACAGTTTGGTAAACCACTGATGATTTCATTTCGAGAACACCGCTTTCCCTTTTTGAAGAAAGTCAATAATTGGAATCGTTTTAGCGAATTTTCTGGCGGGACACTCGTTGAAAAATGCTGTCATTTTTGGGACTTAATGAGACTCATAATCAAAAGTAATCCAATACAGATTTATGCTTCTGGCGGTATGGATGTGAATCATCATGATGAGGTTTATGATGGTCAAAAGCCAGACATGATTGATAATGCCTTTGCGATTGTCGAATTTGCAAATGGTACGCGGGGTATGCTTGATTTATGTATGTTTTCGGATAGCGTTCCATGGCAGGAGGAAATTTATGTCACAAGTTCGCAAGGACGAATTGATGCCTTTATTCCAGCTTCATGGGAGTTTAAAACCAATCCCGATGATCAAGAATCCTTAGTTCAATATTCAGACCGTGAGTCGCGGGAGATTTTTCGGGAGCATTTTAATCTAGACAAAAAAATCCTACGTGCTGGATCCCATTTTGGGGCAATTTACTACCAATTAAATGCGTTTATCTCCATGGTCGCTGAGAAAAAAGATACTCCAGCAGTTTCTTTGGAAGATGGCTATTGGGCCGTTGCGGTTGGAGAGGCAGCAGAAAAATCAATCGTTACCGGGTCTGCTCAAGCCATTGAACAATTTTAGTTGACTTACCTTTAAGGTAAAAATTGAAATTACGCCCTCATTCTTTCTTACTTTGGTTGGGAAGTTTGATTGGTATTTTCTCAATCTATTTGTTGTGTTTTTTCATTATGTTCCAGTTTTTTCTCAAGAAGCATCTCTTTGATTTTTTCATTCGTAATCGCTTCAAGAAAATAATTGCCTTGTGATGCTGCTAGTTACTGTTTGATAGTCTCATAATAATCCCTCAAGCAATTCAAATCACTCACTCAAACTCTTTAGTGTTCAGAGGGTTCATTCCTTTCTTGAATCCGTTTCCAAACATTTTTCAACCTCTCATTGCAAATTTGAAAATAATTTTCATCAAGGTCAAAACCAATACAGTTTCTATTCAGGTTTTGAGAAGACACCAAAGTGCTCCCACTTCCCATAAAGGGGTCCAAAACTGTATCACATTCATTAGAATATATTTGTAGAAGTCGTTTCATTAAAAACAAAGGTTTTTGTGTGGGGTGTTTTACCCTTTCCTTACTCCAAGGGACTAATGGGGGGACATCTGACCAGACATTACTTAAAGCCCTAAACTCATTACCATTTTTTAATCCCATTCCCTTGGTTTTCTTTTTAATTGTCGAACTGATTTTATTAAAGGTATATTCTTTGGGATTGACTACATACCAGAGTATATCTTCTCGAGTAGAAACAAGATTAGTTTTAGCACCACGACCCTTTACTCGGTCATAAATAATCCAGTTTTTTAAATGAAAATGTTTATTTAGTTCAGTCATTGTTTCAGCCACATGAGACCAACCTTGGAATATGACCATGCTTCCATTTGATTTTAAAACTCTTTTAAATTCTATTGATAAGTTATTCCAATCGAGACATGCGGGTTTATCCCATTTGTTGTTTTCAAAATTGATTTCATAAGGTGGGTCGGTAAGGATTAAATCAATTGATTTGTCTTCAATATCTTTAATCAAGATATTGGCATCTCCTAATATTGGCGTAATTACATTCATAATTTCTCCAATTGTAACTATTCGTTATAGGTCAATCAATTGTTGTTCATACCAAGAACCCAATCAGCCATCTGTACAAAGGTATCTGTTGTTCATTAATTTACAGTTTTGTGGTTTTTGACCCTGCTTAGTCCTAGTTTTCATGTAACTACTCAGGTAGTCTCAGTGAGAGATGAGTATAGCCGCATCGGCTGAACAAGGAATCTTGTGGAGGACTGGTGTTTCAAGTCTCAGGAGCAGGTGCCGCGGAAGCAAACCGTTCCATCAGTTC
>Ga0209022_1000985_pt1 | contig 31895 bp, 24 predicted proteins | sample PinacodermPK_FD_187300 | JGI IMG/M metagenome (GOLD analysis project Ga0209022, IMG submission 187300) | Host-associated microbial community of the marine sponge Aplysina aerophoba from Gulf of Piran - sponge pinacoderm, lysed by proteinase... | ecosystem: Host-associated > Porifera > Sponge >...
TGCGCTACCCTGCGTCAGTCCGGTGACGTATGCCACGATGATGAACGCAACGCAGAGAGCGGAAAGCGCCATGGAGGCGACACAGACGCCGCGGACCGTCCCGGCGGGCATCGCCGGCAGCCCTTCAGGCTGGGCCGGGAGAGGAGCGTAACCTTCCTGCTCGCATCAGGACCTGAATTTCCCGAACCGGCTGGCGCAGTTTCTGCGGGTGTCTTCAGACTAGGCGCTCTCGAGTGCGTCCGCCACTCGCCGGCGTTGTTCTTCTGTCAAAATCGCCGGTGTGTTTTCTGATGTCGGTTGCTGTGTCCGAAGAGTCATTTTGGCTCATCCTAAATGCAGTATAAATGCGATTATAACGCGTATAGAATAGCCCAAAAAGCGGCCTCTGACGGGTGTTTCGCTCCCGAAAAACGTCTGCCTATGTCCGGATTGCCACCCGCGCGCAAGGAACGGCAGATGCAACAGATTGGTGTAAATTGTTGCACGTTACCATCCGTAACAAATCGAGTCAGAAGTTATGACTTCCACGCTCGCCAGACTCCGGAGACGGGCATGTCCGGTCGTAGCAGATGGCTGTTTGCCAACTATTCACCCCTTCTACTCCCCTTCTCCTTCTTAGTTTCGCTTCGCGCATCGCCTGGACGCGATGTCGGAATGTCTTGACCGAGCGGACCCCTATCACATTATCGGGCGCGATCATGCCGAGACTAAGCACACCCGTGCCGCCCCCGGGCTGCAGTATGGCCCAGATATGATAGTGAGCTGGTCCTTTTCTTCTCGGCATGTTACGGATAGTAACAGGGCGAATTGAGCGAACGCAAGAGGCAGTCTAATACGGGCTAGCCCGTCACTTCGGCGTTCCTCTTTTCATAAATGCACGATAATGTGAGTTAACGGACATTTAGGGGTGTTACGAATGGTAACAAGGCTATTTGGGGATTGCCGGATCAGGCAAAAGAGAAGGCCATCCGGTTTAGATCACTGCCCTTACCAGACGGCCTCTTTTGGTTAGTCGAGCTCTTGGTCAAGCATCAACCACCTGTCACAATCCAATCTTAAAGGGTTGTGCAACCCTTTGTAAAGCCTGGCTGATGTAAGAGTTAGCGGAGTGCGCCCGACAGGAGTTGAACCTGCGACCTTCCCACGTGACAGGTGGCTGCTCTTCCGCTGAGCTACGGGCGCACCGAACAGGATACCATGCCAAGGGTAAATGCCGTATAAATCCGTTATAACGTACTTAGAAATGCCTCAGAATGCGGCTCTTGGCGGGGGCTTTCGCTACGATTGAGGCACCCAACACTCCCGCCGTTGCAGGTGTTTACGCTGACAGGTGCAACCCGGCGGGCGGGCCGCGGGCTATGAGTTCCTTTTCTCGCGCCATTCGAGACCGACACCGGGATGGAGTGAGAGCGGATTGACCTGCGAACGCAGAGGCCCCAAACGCAAAAAAGGCCCCATTTTCGGATGACGGGGAAAGCCGTAGCGTTAGCCCGAATCCACCGGAGTAAGCTGTAACTGCGCCGTAAACGGACAGGAGAACCGGGGATGAGATCGTAAGGACGGAAATGGGGTAGATGGTGCCACTGGCGGTCTGCCGATAAGCCTCCGGCAGCGGTGAAGAGGTGCTTACGGATGGTCCGGAGGCAGCAGGGGAGCTTCGCCGGTCCGTCCGGAGCGAGTTGAGCAGACCAGGGACTGGCTGGCGGATGAGGATGGGTCTGAAGGAGCGATTGTCGCCGTCAGACAGGGTGTGGCAGGGAGCGCAGTCGCCGCAGGGCTTCACCGAACTGTGTCCCCCAGGGCCAGTCCTGCGGAAGGTGCAGAGTGAGAAGGCGCGCCGAGCGTGTGAGACGTCCGACAAGAGAGAAGAAGCGCCGTCTGAGGGTCTTTGTGGTCACCACCTGCTCCCCCATACCGATGCGCGCACTCCAGCGGGCAAGGTTGTGTGCCATCACTTGCACGGCCATCCAGGCTGCGTTGGCGGCGAAGCGACCCGACGGCAGATGATTGAGTCCCACACCGTACTTCAGGTCTCGTATGGCGTTCTCGATCTCGGCGTGTCGGCGGTGATCGGCTTCCAGTTGGAGGGTGTCGCCCTCTCGGTCGGTGATGAAGCCGTGATAGCTGTAGCTGGCAAACAGCGCCAGTTGGGAACCGGGCGTGGGCCTGACTCTGCGGACGATGAGTCGCGCAGGCGCTGCGTCAGGCTCACCTCCGAAGGGAGTGTAGGTCGTCTCGGCAACGTCGGCTGCACCCTCCATCCAGTAGGGTATGGGCGTCCAGTCAGTCTCGGGTATGTCCTCTATGAGATTGTGCAAGCTCCGATGCTGTCGGACGGTGATGGAGAAGCGCACATCGTTGTCGCGGCAGACGCTGACGATGTCGTGGGCGTAGAAGCCGCTGTCAGCCCGTACCGTGAGCGCTCCTGTGGCTCCTGCGTGGCGTACTCGACTCAGCGTCTCGCGCAGGAAGTTGGCTGCCCCCCGTACGGTGTTGGCTCGGCCCTTGCGCAGTCGTGCCATCAGCACGTCTCCTGTTCCCGCGGCGACTGCCAGCAGCGGGTGATAGCCCCGCTGACCGGCGTAGTTGTGATGGCGAGCCCCCTCCTTCGCCAGTCCGTAGGTCTCGCAGACGGTGGAGTCCAGGTCGATCGTCAGGGGCGAGTCACCGGGTCCTGCCCCTGCGGACCAGGCTCGCGCCAGCAACTCCCGGCTCACACGGTCCAGTTGTCGCACGTGTCCCCAGCGGAAGCTGCGCAGGAATGTCCCCAGCGTGGATGGCGCCTTGACCGCGCATCCCAGCACTCTCCCTGTCCCGCCGGACCGCAGCGCGTCAGCGTCGTCAATGCAATCGCCGCTGGCCAGAGTCGATGCCACCAGGGTCAGCATCTTGTCTCCGACGTTCGCCCGACCCGGCGCGTCACCCAGGTCAAGGTGACTGTCTGCAAGTTCGCCAAGACCCAGTCGTCCGGCCAGGGTAACCGGCAACAGCAGTCCGGCATTGGCCACCAGGCGGTGGTCGTCGAAGGCCACGTGAATGCGGTCGGAGGCGTTGCGTGGTATCATCTATTGAGTGCTCCTGCTCTGCGGTCGGTTTTGTGTCCACAAACCATTATCCCACAGTCAACGGAGCACTTTTCACGTCTTCGACATCTTCATCCTGTCAATATCTTCGGTGGATTGGGGGTTAGCTGCGACCTCCCCTGCTTCCGGGCCCGGGCGTTACAAGCCGGCCCTCTGATCCTTCCGCCCTCGTGTCTTCTTCGGCCCCTGTATCGTCGTTGCCAGTGACTCACGTCTCTTACCGGTTTCTAGTCGGCGGCCATATCGTACTCGACCGGCTGCGCAGCGTCCGGGAACCCTTCCGGCAACGGCAGCTTGCCTGAGCGTCCCAGATAGCCGATTGCGTCTCTCAGCACCTCGCTCGACGGTTCGCACAGCCACGCCTTGCCCCGTTGCCGCGTCAGGGGATCTATGCCTTTCTTCACCAGAGCGCAGTAGTCCCAAAGGGGCTGCGCCCACTCAGCCAGCATCGGCTCGCTCACGCGCCCGGGCAGGTAGCCGAACCAGCGCTGCGCCGTCACCGCCTCGTCCTCTTCATCGTCCGCCATCAGGATGAAGCGCCTCTGCGCAAGCTCCTTCTGCGCCTTTGCGTAGTCCGACTCATCCCTCTCGTCGATCACCGCCTTCGTCTCGATGTGGGCGTAGTTGTAGTTCCACCGCAGCAGACTGGACACCAGCACGACCTGGAACACGCGCGTTCCCTGCACCTTCCTGGTGATCCGGCGCATCGCGCCTATCGTGTGCGTGGCTATGCTTATCCTGGTGGACCTGTTCCATAGCCCGTTCTCTCCGTTGAGCGGCGTGTTCAGGTATACATCGTTCCTGTTGCGGTGCCCGCTGTCGAGCAGCGCGGCCGCGATGCCCTCGGACATCTGCCGGCTGCCCGCCATGCTCAGGTAGTACAACCCGCCGTCCCTGTCGTGGGCGCTATCGTACACGACGGCGTACTTGCCCTTGTGTGTGATCCTCTCGAAGTCCGTGAACTCTCTCTTCTCCATTTTCAGGTTTCCTTTCTGTGATAATTTGAAAAGGGTGCGGGGTTTTCTACATCCCGCACCCTCTCTGCATCGGGGCAGCTTTTCGTCATCTCGGTCTGCCCCGATCTGTTGCTTCTTCTTCGCGGGCGTGATCCCGGGCGTGCGCCGCACGGCACTGGGAAAAGCCCGATGGCATCCGCTATCAGACGCCGATATACGATAGGAGGGCCGGGCTGCTCTTCGGAGAGGAGTTCTCCCGGTTGCCCGTGAGCGTTATCCCGCTCGTCACGCCTATGACCTGGGCAATCGGCGTGTCCTGTGCGATGCCGAACCACTCATAGAGTTCGTTCAGCTTCCTGCGGTCTTCCTCATAGCGCTCGGTCCACCTCATCACGCGACCGGTCATGACGTTCCTCTCCAGGTTCGTGGGCTCTCCGGGCTTCGTAAGCATCGTGTCCTCTATGTCCAGCCAGTACCAGTACTCCGCCTCGTATTCCGTGTTCATGAGGTCCAGCGCTTCCATGTCCACGACCGGCCTGTTCTCGCGGCTTGCGTACCTGCCCGCGACCTCCTCGGCGATGCACAGGTCGCATACCGTGCCAATCTCGTCCTGGCCGAGCTCGTGTCCGCAGCTCTGGCAGAGGGGTTCGCCGATCCGCCATACGCTGGTGATGTCCTGTTGTGCAACCATCGAGTTTTCCTTTCGGTCGGCTTCTGCGCCGACAAAGAGAAAGCCCCCGGCGATGTCGCCAGGGGCTTTCGGTCAGATGTCTTTCTGTTATGCTGTTATGAACAGGACCTCTAACGAGGCCCTTGTTCTCAGGACTGGGGGTATAGATTTGGGGTCTGAGCCCCCAGTCCCTTTTTTCTTCTGTTCTTTTCCGTCTGCTTCCGGGTGAGCCGTCGCCTGAGCCGTGCATTGACGTGCCGTCCGCAGGCCGGCGGTATCTTCCGGTCCACGTCGCGCTGCTTGCTCGCGGCTCGTTGCGCGCCTCGCGGCTTTCGAGAGCTTCCCGGCGGTCCTCTGAGGGTGTTACAGCGGGGTGTGCCGGACATTGCCAGGCTAGGTGCGTGGTTATCCCGATAGAAAGGGATACAGGGCGGCTTGCCATAGTGCGGAACGATCGCCCGTGTCATCTCAGTGGATGTAGCCGGGTGTGTCGCCGAAGATTCCCCGGCCAAGGTGATAGCGGTGGCTGGAGTCCGGGTATGTCGTGAGTGATTGAGTTCGAGGTCGTAGTCTGCGCTCGCGTTGTCGATGGGGCGTGTTCGGACGGTCAGTCCCGGTGTGTTGATGAGCATTGATATTCCTCCTTGTGAATGGTTCATCGAGTGTGGGATTGGGATTTTGGCGCTTGTAATTGCGGGCGTGAGGAGGCAGAGCGGGTGTGTGCCGCTTGAAATCGGAAATGTGAACGGACGCAGCTCGCCCAGGGGTGACAGGAAATACGAAGGGAAAAGGGGAAGGGATGCGGTGAAGCCCGCGGGGAGAGGCGGTCTGAGAGGCTGAGTCGCCGACGGGAACTCCTTTCAAGTGCGACTCAAGGCGGACGTGACGAGACAGACCGGCAAGCGGTCATAGAAAATGCGGACAATGGGAAAGGGCGCAACTCGCCCATGATGTGAGAGATACGGGGGAAATGCAGGTGGGAAGAGGTCCGGGGGATGTGGAAGCGGGAAACGAAACTTGAAAGTGGCGCAGCTCGCCCAGGGGTGACAGGGGATACGAAGGGGGGAGGTGGGCCGTAGAGGGTAAGTCGCTGTCAGGGTCTCCTTGTATGTTGGTTTTGACATGTACAATGACCTTTTCGAGGTGGAGCGAGGTGCGGTAGACCGTCATCTCCTTGGTCATTCAGAGACCGACCGAAAGTCAGGGTCGCCGCACCTTTTCCTAATGGAGCCCGAACAGTTGCCTGGGCCGACCGAGCCCGCATCCTGCAAGGACGGGCCAGTATTCAAAGGAGATGCTCATGGAACGGCAAGAGACCTATGTAGGCATTGATGTAGCCAAAGCCGGGATGGACATCGCGGTCTTTCCTTCGGACGAAAGATGGTCAACCTTGAATGACGATGCAGGGATCCGACAACTGGTATCCCGCTTAAAGACTCTTGAACCTGCCCTCGTTCTGTTGGAGGCATCCGGAGGCTTGGAACTGCCCATTGTGGCGGCTCTGGCGGTCGAGGAGTTGCCGGTCGTCGTCGTCAACCCGCGCCAGGTACGTGACTTCGCCAGGGCAACTGGGAAACTGGCAAAGACCGACACTCTGGACGCGGTAGTGCTGGCCCACTTCGGCGAAGCGGTCCGGCCACCGGTGCGCCCTCTGCGAGACTCAGAGACCCAGTTGCTCAGCTCGCTGGTCGCTCGCAGACACCAGCTGGTGACCATGCTGGTCTCGGAGAAGAACCGCCTGAGCACCGCCAGCACCGACGCCGTGCGCCCCAGCATCGAGACCCACATCGATTGGCTGGAGCGGGAACTGGACGACTTAGGCGGGAACTTACAACAGATCATTAGACGCAGCCCCGTATGGAGGGAGAAGGATGATCTCCTGCGCACTGTCCCTGGAATCGGAGAGCAGGTATCCCTCACTCTGCTATCTCACCTGCCTGAGCTGGGCACGCTGGGCCACCGCCAGATCGCGGCGCTCGTCGGAGTGGCTCCCTTCAACCGCGACAGCGGCACGCTGAGGGGCAAGCGAACTGTGTGGGGTGGGCGTGCGAGGGTTCGTGCTTCCCTGTACATGGGAGCGCTGACGGCCAGCCGTTGCAATCCCGTCATCAGGGACTTCTACCAGCGACTGCTGGCAGCCGGCAAGCCGAAGAAAGTTGCCCTAACTGCCTGCATGCGAAAACTGCTCGTGACCCTCAACTCCATCCTCAAGCATCGCTCGCCCTGGTATGACGTGACTCTGAAGAAAACCCACAATACCTCTTGACTTTGAACACAGTTGCTTTCGGGTGCGACTCAGGGCGGGCGTGACGAGATAAATGGCTGGGAGGTCATTGAAATCGGCAATGATGGGAAAGGGCGCAGCTCGCCCAGGGCACAAGGGAATACGGTAGGGGGAGTCGGATAGGGAGAGGTACGAAGGAAAGTGGTGAGAAGAGATTGATCGAGGGGATGAGCCGCCGCTGGGGCCATAGGATGCTGTGATGCCGGACGCGACGAAACAGAGCGAAAGAACAGTGAAAATGGCGCAGCTTGCCCATGGCATGGGAGATACGGCGGGGGGAGTCAGGCGAGGCAGGGGCGGATGAACGAAGACCGTGGGAGAGGTGGTTTACGTGGAGTTACAGGCGTGAACGCAGAGCGTGCAGCGCTATGGGAAGGAACTATCGCAGGGCGCAATGAAGAGAACCGCTGGTTTTCGGCTCTTTGCCAAAATGCGGTGTGCTGATGCTCTCGAATTTGCACCGGAAGGAGCGCAACGCGCTGCAACTTGACCTGTGCCACTTGCCGAACAGCGTGGGGTTTTCGGACTCAGGAGCGCAACGCGCTGCAACTGGAAGAACGAAATGCCCGTAACCGGAGATGGTTCCGATTGCGTCGGCTACGACCGCTCGAAGGCTGCGGACGTAACTGAAGGGATGTGGGATAGATATTTATACTTCAATTATCTCACGGGATATGGAAGTGTCAAGCGCAATGACCTGAAAACGTCGCATATTCGTCCTGTATTGGACATATCGCTCTCCATACGGGCCCTGATCGTCGCATATCGCAAAACTTTCGGGGTATTGACAATGCCGGGGGTTTTACGCACATAATAGCTATATGCAGAGTGATGTGTTTGGAAAAACCCTGACCTTCGCCCGTGCCGTCTGGGCGGCACACCCCAGCGGCTTTGAGCTTAAAGTGATGGTCGCGATGACCGTCGCACTGACGGGGATGGCCCTGTGCGCGGCCGCCCCCGCGGAGATCGAAGCCATCTCGGTGGGCAACCCGCTGGGCGCGAGAAGTTTCTGCCTCTTTCTCCTCGTCAGCACCATCATCTTCGGAACATTTGTCGGGGCGGTAGACACGTCCACGACCTGCACGAGAGCCATAATCGAGACCCTGCCCGGCTCCCCACTGGCGATATCCATCAAGTTGTTGCTGACCCGCCTCGCCGGCGAGATGCTGTCCTGGTGTGCACGTGTCGCCACCATCCTGCTGCGCGCCGGGACGTGCGTCGCCCGAAGTCCCGTCGGGCTCCACCGACTTCCACTTCCCACCGCCGACCTCTGGCCCGCCGGCGACAGCCCCCGCCTCTTATACGAGAGCTAGCCTCCTCCGTGGTGACACGGAGGAAGGGCTGCGCCCGGGGCGGGCACCGCAAGGAGTTCCCTCCCCGGGAGGCTCCCCTCCGTGTTCCCACACATCAGATGACTCAGGTATTTCATCGTGATATGGAGAGGGGGAGAAATGGAGAGTCAAAAGAGTTCAGGAGGAAATAGGGAAGATAGGGAGCTTGAGGATTTTCTGGAGTGGGTGAAGGGGCAGAAGTCGCTCAGCAAGGCCACAAGGGTTCTTTCAAAGGCCTCTGGGATCAAGCTTGGCCGCAAAGCGCTCGAACGCATTCGTGATGGTAAGCAGTGGGATCGAAGCGGCAGGTTCAGACGGGCCTGGCTCGCCCACCCGGACTCCGGGCCATCAGAGCCGGCTCCCGCGCGTGGCAACGGCGGGCAGGAGAGCGGTGATTCCGCCGATGACACCGACAAGTTTCTGCCCGAGGGTATGCCCCTCGAGGATATGATCGCCGTCATAGACGCGCGTCCCGATGCGGAGGCGGGGGAGAACGCCGGCGGACAGTCGGCAGAGGAGGTCGCGGAGGACTCCGAGTGGGGCAGGCAGCGCGTGCTGCAGGCGACGACGGTGGAGGAGATAGCGGCAGCCGCGGGCGCGCCGGTGCTCGCGGAAGTGACGGACCTGGACATTGAGGACGCGCGCGCCTGCGGACTGATGAAGGGAGACGGCTGGAGTCCCACAGACCGGGAGCGCACACCACCCGGTCTGCACGGCGACGGGCCCATACTGCTTTTTCTCGGCGAGGAAGTATCGTTTGCCGACGAGGGCGCGAGGCGACTCGCCTTCGCCCCCGCGAACGAGTGGGAGGAAGACGGCCCGTACTGCGCGCAGCAGATGCGCTACGGCGTCTCGATGGACACGAGGCAGCGGCGCTACGCGGTGGAGCCGCACCACGACCGCCCCGCCTTTATCGGCATTCGCAGGTCCGACTGGGCGCCTGAAGCTCCCTACGTCGACAGCAATCACTTCTTCGGCTCCGGGGGATTTCAGCGCGCGGACGGCGCATGGATGCCGTCGAGGGCCGAGGCGCTGGCGTACCTGTACCACCTCAGGGCCATAGAGCGCGCCTTCCGCGACACCCCGGGGAGCGGTGACTCCCCGTACCTTCTCACCGTGAGAAAGACTCTGCTTGAGCTAGAGTACATGCTGCTGAGCGGCGAGTACAGGATGTCGTTCCATCACCACGGCGTGGGCAGGAGCGTGGACGACTCGGCGCGCTCCGCCGAGAGGCGCAGGCTGGAGGCGGAGATACCGGAGCTCGAACGGCGGATACGTCAGGAGCGCAGGCGTATCGGCCTCGGTCGCTCGCTGCGGGGCATCCTCACCGCCCCTGTGAGAGCCGCCCGTCGCATCCACCGGCGCGCTCCCCCTGAGCCCGCCGGCGACCTGTCGGGACTACCGGTTGAAGAGAGCGTCAGCGGTGAGAGCGAGTGGAGGGCGCTCGATCCGCCCTGGGAGGGGCGCGATCGCACACTCTGGTACGAGGCCGGCACGGGTCCGCTCAGCCCGGACTCCTCCGGCGAGGGCGACATGCTGCCCGTTCCCGGCGCGCGCTTCGTTCCGGCGGGACCAGAGGAGAGCCTGCTGCGCGTCCGGCCGCCGCGCGCCGGCGAGTTCGGCCTGTCCGGCTTCCGCAGCGTTCTCGACTCGCTGGGGGAAGGTCATGTCGTGAGCCTGGAGATAGTGGGCGGCGGCGGTGAGACGGAACTGCTGGTTCGTACGGTGCATCCGGACAGGGTGGTCAGCTCGCTCGAGCTTCACTACCCCGGCGTGCAGTTCGAGCGCGTGGCGCCGGAGGACGATCCCCTGCGGCTGCGCGAGGGAGAGGCGGGCTGGCGCCGGATACTGCGGCCGCGGGGGCCTGAGTACCTGCCTTTCAGGGTCCCTGACGAGCGGGACGAGCTCACGACCGCAGATCCACTCCTCGACGTCATCGGCGCGGTGGACCAGGAACTTCACGGAGGCGAGCGACTGCTGTCTCGGATGGTGCTCCGGCAGAAGCCTCACGACTGGAGCGAGAAGTGGAGGGCGCGCGCGCTGTCGGGGCCCGGCAGCGAGAACGCGCAGGCCGCGGAGCGGGAGCGGCAGCAGGCCCGGGACGGCGATGCGAGGACCGGGGGCGGGGGCGCCTCGTCCGGAAGCGAGAGCGGTGGCGATGTCAACCCCTTCGGTGCTCCGCTGTTCCTGATCGTGCTGGCGATAGTGGGGCTCGGAGCGATGGCCGCCCTCGGTGTCTGGTTCGATTCCGTGGTCGCCTCGGTCGGGATGTTTACCATCATTGCCTACGCCGCTGCGGGCGTCACTATCACCGGGCTGCTGGGGTTCCTGGCGTGGCGCGTTGGCGCCGTCGGTGCAGTCGTGCGGTTCTTCAGGCCCGCGCCGCCGGTCTACCACGACCCGGACCAGGTTGCCGTGCGCATCTCGGGCGGGGCATACGAGTTCGAGGTGCAGCTGATCGCGGTCCTCGGGGAACGCAGCGAGCGCGTGCGCGCGGACCGCCTGCTGGAGCCTGTGGTGAACGCCTACCGGAGCTTCGACGCCCCGCTGGGCGCGCGCTTTGCGGCGGAGGGGCTGCGGCAGCTGCTCGAGCCGAACCGGCACGCGGGTCTGTCGTGGTGGCGGCGCAGGCGCGCCGATGTTCTGGGCCCGGAGGCGCTGGTGTTCGGCGCGAGCTCGCGCGGGCGCGGCATATTTACGGGTCGTCCGCAGGGCGGCATCGTGGGCGTGAGGGAGGCCGCCGTGTTCTGGCACCTGCCGGGAGGCTCGGTGGAGCTGCCTTCGGTGAGACGGGTGCAGAGCCGCAGGCTCAGGCCGCCGGCGGCCGCCATGGCGGGCGGAGCGCTGGTGGGCGTTGCGCACGACGCCGTGGGCGGGCAGCGCCCGGTCTACTTCCCCGAGGAGATGCAGGACCGCCACAAGTTCCTCGTCGCCAGGACCCGCATGGGCAAGTCCACGATGATGTGCCACATCGGTGGTGAGAGCATGGCCGCGAAAGCCCGCGGGGAGAGCGAGGACGCGCTGGTCGTGATAGATCCGCACGCGGACCTGGTACGTGACCTGCTCAGGCGCGTGCCGGAGGAGCTCGTGGACCGCGTCGTGCTGGTCGACCTCGACGACGAGGACAGGGCGGTCGGCATCAACGTCCTCGACACCCGGGTGTTCCGGGAGCGGGATAAGGCCGTGCAGGCGGTCATCGAGGTGGCGCAGGGCATCGACGAGACCTGGGGCACCCGTATGGACAGCATCCTGACCCATGTGCTGCGGTCGCTCTATGAGGCCAACCGGACGTTGCCCGCGGACCGGCAGCTGACGATGCTCGACGGCTCTCTGATGCTCTCGGATCCTAACTTCCGGGACGCGGTGCTGGACAGGGTGAAGGACGAGCTGGTCATCGACTGGTGGCGGGCGGCGCACGGCGGATGGTCGCAGGACTACAGCAAGGACGCGATCGCGCCGGTGCTGACCAGGCTATCGAGGTTCGCAGGCTCCGAGGTCGCGCGCGCGATACTCGGGCAGCGGCGCTGCACGCTCGACCTCCGGGAGGTCATCCGGCGCGGGGACGTTCTGCTGGTGAACACCAACCAGGGCGCCGTCGGCCGGGACGTGTCGGCGCTCATCGGGGTCTCCGTCCTGAAGCTGATCGAGACCCTGATCACCGAGCAGGGGACGATAGCGGACGCCGACCGCCGCCGCAGGGTCTCGGTAATAGTCGACGAGATACACACGCTCAGCGGTGCGAACTTCTCCGAGATACTGTCGCAGATCGGCAAGCGCGGCGGCATCCTGACGGTGGCCACGCAGAGCCTGGCCAGCCTGGACATCCTCGGAGAAACGATGCGCGAGGACGTGCTGGCCAACTCCGCGGTGCTGATAACGTTTCAGACGAATGCGCTCGACGCGAAGAGGCTTCTGCCTGAGCTGCGCAGCGAGTACCTCGAGGAGGCGGACATCACCGGCCTGCCGGTGCACCACTGCTTCGTGCGCCTGATCGGAGAGGGGGAGGTCGACCCGCCGTTCACCATGGAGGTGCTGCCTCCACTGGACGGGGACCCACGCATCGAGGAGGTCATAAAGCACGGCACGCGCCGCTACACCAGCTCCAGGGAGAGGGTGCTGAGTGAGCTGAACGCCAGCGTGGGAGAGCGTGTGAAGCACTTCCGGGTGCAGATCCGGGAGAGACTCAGGACGCGCGGCAGGGATGCTAGGGTGGACCTCGGTGGCAGTGGCGGCGGAGAGCGGACATCTGGCGAGTCGACACGGAAGAAGCCTACACCGGGAGAACGGACACGGGATGACCAGCCACCGGGAGAGCGGATGCGAGGCGGTCGTCGCGGCGGCGAGAAGGGCACGGACAGAAACGGCGTCACGGGACCATCGCCCCATGAGGACGGCCAATGACTGAGCGGCAGGACACCGAAGGACTCATCCTCGAACTCATCGGGGCTATGCCCTTCATCTCCCGCGGCGAACTAGCGGCTCTCGGGGACATGGGCGACGGGGAGGCACGGCACGGGCTGGACAGGCTGCTGAACGGCGGTCTCGTCGACCGGGTCGGCCACGCGCGCATCGGCAATGTGCGCACCCGGCGCTGGTGCCTGACGGGGAAGGGAGTGGATGAGCTTGCGTCCCTGCGGGGAGTGGACACGGGCGAGCTGCTGGAAGAACTGCCCGTGTCCGCCGAGTGGCGCAGGACACTGCTGCGACGCCTGGACGCGGCCGAGACGTTCTACCGCCTGGCGGCCATCGCCGCCGTGGTCAGCGGACGGCGATGCCGCTGGCACTGGCGTAGGAGCGGCTGGCTGGACGGCACACTCGAGGTCGGGCCCGGCAGGTACGTCAGGGTCTGCCGCATAGGGAGCGCGCTGCTGAGAAGGTCGGCGCTCCACAGGCTGGGCGGCATGGTGAGGATGTGGGAGGATGGTCACGTGGACACCGCGCTCATCGTCGTGCCCGGGCACACTCAGGCGCGGCTGATGGAGCGCTGGCTCAGGGAGAACGCCGCCGGCGTCTTCGCCTGGGTGGTAACCGAGCCTGAGCTGTACGCGGCCGGTCCGCAGGAGCGGATATGGCGCAGGCCGGCGGAGTACCGCACGCAGGTGCACGCCCTCTCGCAGATGCTGTCCGGCGTCGGGGAGCGTGAAGGCAGGCAGGCCGACGAGAGTGGCGACGATCCGGTTCGTACCGGGACGCGCGGGCGCGGCACGCTGCCGGGGAGCGAAATAGTTCCTGGGAAGCGACGGGCCGACCTCCTGCCGGCGACGCTCACGAGGGGACGGAAAGACCTGCTGGACCTGGTTGCCGACTGGCCCCTGATGGAGCGTGAGGACCTGGAGCGCATGCTCGGCGTGTCGAGGCACGGCATGAGAAGAAACGCCGGGGATCTGGTGCGGCACGGCCTCGCGCACTCTCTCAAGCTCACCGCCGCGGGCGGGCGCGACGCGGTCCCCAGGATGTGCCCGGGCGATGCGGGGCTCAGACTGCTGTCCTGGCGCGACAGGACGCAGCTTCACGCCCTGCGGGCTCGCTGGGGCGTCGCTCCCGACGATGCGGGCGATCCGGAGTTCGGCACCGGCGGCATGCGGCTTGTGGGCGGGCGGCTCAGGCAGCTCGCGCGACAGCTGCGGCACACCGACGGCGTTCACCGCTTCGTCTCCCGTCTGGCGGAGGCCTGCCGCCGGAGCGACGATGCCGCGCTGGTGGAGGCGCTTCCCGCGCACAGGTCGGAGAGATGGTTCGAGATCGGCGGAACGCACTACGGGGTCCGTCCCGACGCGTCGGGAGTGATCGACGCCGGCAGGGGGTATCTGCCGTTCCTGCTGGAGTACGAGGAGCGCGCGACGACGCCCGCGGCCACGAGCTCGCGGCTGGACCCGTACCGGCGCTACTTCGACGTGGTGACGCGGGTCGAGGACTGGGGCAGGCATCCGGTGGTGCTCGTGCTGTTCGCCGAGACCGGGGCCGCGAGCCGCTTCGCCGCGTACTGCGCCGGGCATCTCGCCGCGCCCAGGACGTTCACGGGCACGAGGCTGCCCCTGTACGTCAGCAGCGCGGAGGACCTGCTGCGCTCAGGGATCCTGGGAGAGAGCTGGCTTGCGCCGCTCGACCTGTCCGCCGGCCGGGTGTCCTTCTGCCGGGGCTGACGGACAGGCAACGAACGGTGCGGTCTGCGTAAACACCGGTCTAATGGGCGTAGAAGCTGTTAACGGTCGAAAATTCTGTTGGAAGAGTTGCGGAGAATATATCGGAATGCCGGGTCCGGGTCGAAGGGGCCGGCAGCATATGACTTAGAAGGTTCAGCCCAATACCGCCGGACGGGCGTTCACGGGGAACCTGGAATGAGAGGAAGGAAAATGGTTGCGATAACACACTACCCAAATGTCGAGTCTTTCTACCGGGACCGGGGCGGTGCGAACTCCGGTGAGCGGGACTACGGAGTCTGGCACTATGACGACGTCGGGCTCTTCTCTCCGCGAACGGAGTGGCCCCTGAAGTCCGAGGAGCTGCGGATCGGGGACGAGGTGGCGACGGTGTTCAGCTCTGAGAAAAACAGCGCCATCAGGGTCTCCGTCGTCGACGAAACCGGAGACGTGTACGCTGAGCAGGGTGGACTGGGCGAGGGGCGCGTAGCCCTGATTGGCAACGTGGGGGTCAGGAACCCTCACTTCCGGGCGCCACGAACGGTGAGAAAGCACATCGGTCCCGTTTATCGTCGCGCCAACGAGATCCTAACGGGATGGAGCAAGATACCTGATGACCACCCCGAGTTGACGCCTTTCGGAAGGGGCATCTCCTGGTTCATCAACAGGCTCGCCGAGGCCGCCCGCAATCCAGGAACACAGGACGGTCGGCTTGCCGAATTGGCCGGCGGGCTTGCCGAAATGCGTCATGCGGGTCTCGGCATGGTGGACGGCGTCCTGCCTGAAGGCGCTGAGGAGATGTTCGAGAAGTTCACGATGGTTGACGCGCTCATCTTCCTGGCTTACAGGATGTACTCGGAACGGCACTGGGATACCAGATGGGCGAAACCCAACGAATGGTACAGGGTCAGCCCGAACAGGACGAGCTTCCGTGACTGGCTCCTCTATGAGTTCAGATACCAGCTGCTCCCGCTCATGCAGATTGATGCGGAGGAGCTGGCGGAAGTCAGGTACCAGTGGATTGCGGCCATGGAAATAGTCTCAGAAGAACTGTATCGATATTGAGGAGCGGGTCGGTGGGCTTGAGGTGGCAGTCGTGCCCGGCGGGCAATCGGTCGGCGTGAACACATTCGGCTATGCAGTTCACGAAATCGTCACTGAATAGGCGGATATTCGGTCATTTGCGGGGCGGGGCGCAAAGTGTCCAAAAAGTGTCCAAAACAGCCCGAAATGCACACTTCCATACACACCTTCACGCGTCCGGCGCAAAAGTGTCCAAAAAGTGTCCAGAAAAGTGTCCGAAACAGCCGAAATGGACGCTTTTGGACACTTATCCACGCGGCTTGCTGAAAGGAAAATAGAAGTGTCCAAAAAAGTGTCCAAAAATTCTGTCAGATTCAGGGCGCATCCGCGTGCGTGCGGTGAACATGCGATGTACGGATGTTAGCACAACCTTGTGCGAAGTGTCCAAAAAGTGTCCAAAAGTGCGGATTACGCCGGGCAATCTTGCGCAGTGCTATGGCGGGAGCCGAAAAAGTGTCCAAAAGTGGCCGAAATGGCCGGTTCAGTGTCCGAAAACGAGGGTTGAGCGTGGCTTTTCTGCGCGGTGCTATGGCGGGGCCGAAAAGTGTCCAAAGGTGGCCAGATGCGGTGTCAGGCGATCACGGAGCAGGGGACCGGTGCACGTTCGCGTGAATGCGTGTGTTTACGTAAACACTGACGCCGAATTGGGCGTGAACACCGGTCTGTGGAACGTGAGAAACTGCGACGACCCGAGCACTCGTCGGCGTGAGTGGAGTCTCATCTTCTTCTCTTATCGGGACAACGCCGGTGCAATGGATTGGAGCCCGGCAAGGCAGATCGACATGCACACCTGACATCCGGAAGCGCCTCAACTATCAGCGGCGACGCGCTCGCTCGAAGCAATTTCAAAATCCGACGGCCCGCGATGCCCATTTCCAAGCCGGACTGTCGTACCATTTTATAAAGGGACTGCTACAAGGGAACCCGCGACGCGGCAGTGACGCGGAAAGGGACTGCAGAGTGGATGACAGAGTTCAGGCGCATCCGGCCCGGCGAAAATGATGCCTGCTAGTTGGCGTCGACGAGCCTTCACCAGGAGTGTGGATTACCCTATCGGAGACCGGGAGGCGAAGAATATGGACGATAGGACAATTCGGGACAGTAATGGTCCGAATAGCCTGATCTGCGTCAATTCCGGAAAATCCATAGCCGCACAATCATCGTAGAGAGCTTATTTTCGAGCGAGTAGTATCATGACACCTGAACGTACTGGAATAGACGCTGCGCAAGCGCCTGCGGGCGCGTGGAGTGGGTTTGCGGTGGTATCATCACCTCCTCATTCAGCCCACCAGCTCCGTCACATAGATCGAGAGGGATAAGCCGATGGCAACACGACTGGCAGAGGAACTCAGCCCCGAGGAAAACCTTGCGCTACTGACACAGGCCGTATGGGAGCAGATGGGCGGAAACGACTCACCGTGCCCGCCGGAGAAAGTGCCGACCTTCCGGCAGCTCGACGACCTCATCAACACGACCGCATGGGGAGACGAGGCCCGCACGGAGTTCTTTCACCGATGGTCCATAGTCGAGGCCATGACCGACAGGACATTCGAGGTCAGCAGCTTTGCACAGCTGACGCACGCGGCATGGGAGGAAGCCAAGAAGACCGTATCGGACATTAAGCATCCGCTTGCGCCGCTGATCCACGCCTGGCACTCAAGACCTACTGAGGTCGAGGCCGTAAGGGACGCCAACGGGCATCTCCGGGCCGATACCATCGCGCCACGAATCTCCATGCGCGAGAGCGGTAATCGGACCGACAGGCTGTACTTGACACCAGCGCATATAGGTGTGGATGGAGATGGTACGCAAATCGCCTTACCTGGATTCTCTGATGGAAGAGCGTCCAGTCGCATTCCGGTGCTACCCGTCAACCTCTATGACCTTGGCGTTGAAGCCGGAGAGGCGCGAGGTGGTCGTGGAGCTGCACCAATACCTGCCCGAATGCTCGTGAAACTCGCCGCAGCTCCTTCAGCCTTCGTGAGGCATGGTGAAAGGTTCGTCACATACGCGATAACGTTCCGAGATCTCAGAGAGGCTCTATACCCACCTGAATACCTGGATGGCAGGCCCCGTCGCCAACGCTCGGTTGGTGAGATGTGGCCACGCATCCGCGAGGCTATCAGAATAATCAATCAGGAAGCTCGTATCCCCATACTCGACCCAAAGACTGGTTACGGGCATTTCCACCACCTGCTTCGCATCAACGAGAACTTCGGACGAATCGACCTAGATATGCCGATAGGCGTGGTACTGGATATTCCACCAGGTGTTGAGGGCGGCGTGCAGTTACCAAAGCGCCTCGACCAGTGGGGGGCGGAAAGTGCGCCCGCATACAGGGCACTTATTGGCCTGTCCTTCCTCTGGCACGAGCCAGGACGCACACATGCCCCGAAGGGGGGTAAGTGGTTGAGAAGGACCAGCATCGACCCTTATGACCCACTTGATGACAGCGATGTGATAGACCTGACTTATCCTAGTAGCACCAAGACCAACCGCCATGAGTTAGCGCGCCGAGCATGGGGCGCTCTGGAAAACCTCGAAGGTCACGGCGAACTGCGTATCGAGCACCGCCGCATACTTCCCCCAGTGTCCCAGCAGTGCTCAGATTGACCCCACTACCAATAGAGGGGAGAAAACCGCCAATAGAGGGGAGCTACACTACCAATAGAGGGGAGAAAAACTACCAATAGAGGGGAGTCTCAATACCAATAGAGGGGAGGATTTTCGTCTATTTCGTTCCTAAATCTCCCGAACCTACATGTCCTACCCCTACCCTCTACATGGGAGGGGGAGGGAGACAAAGGGCAGGACTTCCTGTTAGTCGCCTGCCCTCTGTCTGCAATCCCCGAGCATACGGGACATCACAAGAAACTGTCGATGACGAGTAGAGATGACAACAGACGATTCGCTGAAGCATACGCTGACGTGATGGGCAGCAGCGCCTCGAATCTCCCCAATGAATCCACTCACGAATACGCCGCCTGTCAGGCCTCAATATGCGCCCTGTGCGACGCCTACGGCGATGGATGCTCCGTAGGCAGGGAAAAGACTTACTTCGAGGTTCGCAAATGGCACCCGAAGCAGCACGCGCCTTCATGTGGGTGCAACCCCTGTATGGCCGCGAGGTCAGTGCTGGGCAAAGTCACTTTATAAGCACTCCAGAAGCCTTTAAACAGCACCTCCCACGCACTACGGTATGCTTGGGAGGTGTTTCTATGCAGCACAAACGAAGCAACCGGATAGTCTTCTATTTGAACGACGAGGAAGCGGACCGCCTTGAGAAAGCGGTTGAAGCATCCGACCTCCCACGCGCTGACTACTTGCGTGAAGTGCTGGAGAACGATTTTTCAGGTGCTTCCACAAGCACTGAGGTAAGCACTATCATCAGCACGGATGGAGCACTGCTGGAAGCACAGGCGCAGGTCCGCGGCCTGGAGGAGTTAGTAGCACAGATGCGTGAGCGGCAGGGTATGTCGGACTCGCTGAACCAGGAACTCAATCAACGCTTACAGGAAGCTCTTGCAACTTCAGACCGGTTGACGCTCATGTTGCCGTCGCCGTCAGAGAGCGGACATCGCCCGTGGTGGCGTGTTTGGTGATGGAACATCTGCTGTCTCTGACACCGGCCTGACCTCGCCGATATTGGTGGGTTTGGGAATGTGCAGGCGTGACGAATATCGTCACCCGCACCGGTAGGTTGCTCAGAGCCGGTTCTTGGGGCACAAGGTTTCGCCCTGGCTAATTGCCTGGTGTTTCGTGCCCTTCAGGCAGTTGATCTCTGGTGAGTTCGTAGTCGTCGCCATCTACCGTGACTAACACCTTATATGGGAATTGAAGATAGCTTCCTTCCTAAATATTTGAGTGTAGGTGATTCTTCAATCTTGATGCTGTCTGCGGGGATTACTCTAAGTGTTGCACTGACACTCGGGGCTCCTGCTTCGATCGCTCCACGTATTCGAGCGTCTTTTGGAGAAGTGGGTTTGCCTTGGTCATCGGGCATGGCGTGGTGCCTCCTCGCGTATATGCTAAATGTCAGTATTTTCGTATAACCAGACCGTAGGATGACGGGTTGAGGTGGACCCCACAGTTAGGACAGCGAATGGGCCAAGTTAAGAGAGACTCCCACTGTAAAGTCTGACACTGCCTCACGAGATGATAAGGCTAATGCATGGCCTAGTAAACACTCTTAGCGTAGGAGCTGTTGGGGCATTACAATCACAATGATAGTGCTCGGCCTGCCTCTCGCAGACTTTGCCGCCGCCTCTGTGCATCCGGCAAAACCGAAGCAATCAGTGCCCAGAACTCTGGCGAATGGTGCCGGTGAGTCAGATGCGCCAACTCGTGCACGACGACGTATTCAAGGAGCGCCGGTTTCACCATCATGGCGCGCCAATTGAATCGAAGGGTACCGTCGGGTGCGCAACTCCCCCAGCGCTGGCGTTGATCGCGCACGAGCACACGAGACTTCTCGCCACGTCCTAGCCGAGGCGTCCACCGATCGACAACGTCTCGCAGCCTTTCTTCGGCTCGCAATCGGTACCAGCGCACGACGGCACGGCGGATCGACTCGTAGCGTTCATCATCGCTGAGTCCTTTCGGCGCGATGACCCGAAGCCTCCAATGATCGAATCGGACCTCCGCTGTGCGCACGTCTGCATCCTCGACAACCAATCGCACGTTGCGGCCAAGATAAGGCAACGTTTCGCCACTCACGAAGCGCTTGGGGGCGGCTTCCAGCATCCGGTCGGACGCATGGCTCAGAATCCAGCCTGCCCGCTTCCGCACGATGGCGCGCACCTCACTGACGGGCGTTGCCGTCGGCGCGGCAACCTTCACTCCGCCGCCGTCCAACGTAATCTGGACGGTCTTCCTTCGCCGACTGCTGCGCCGCACCTCGTAGTCGATGCTGGTATCCCCGAAGCGTACGCGGCCCCGCTCGGTCACCGCCCGCTCCTGCGGCTGGCAAGCTCGACTATACGGTTGGCCAACTCCTCCAGTTGGTCTTCCGTGTAGTTGCCCGAGGGCCTGAGTTCGCGCTTGATGTCCCGGCGCATCAGCCGCCTGATATCCTCGTTCACGTGCCAATCAACAACCTTGCTGCGCTGGGCGACCACAGACTCGATCTTCAGGGCAACGCTCTTGGCCCCTTCGTCTATTCGAAGGCGGTAATCGCCCTGCTCCTCTGCGACTTGCCCAGGATGAATGTCCGCACTCTCCGGGTCTCTATCCAGCAGCGCGTAGATGGCGAAGGACGTAGGCGAGAGACCGAACTCTGCTGCGATGTCGGCCTCGTTGCGCATCCGTCCCCGCACGTCTGCGTACCGCCTGCACGCCTCGGCGGCGTCTATCACCCTGTTGCGCAGATCGTCGAGGATGCGCGAAAGCTGCTCCGACAAGCTCTCGTAGAACGCGGGATTGTCGCCCAGACGCTCATGGATATGGGAGCGGATGGCGTGCTCCATGATGGAAGCCCGCGCCTCGTCGTGGGGAAGAGCTGCGATTTTCTGCTCAAAGTCCTGGTCTAGGATGGACACGGGACGCATGAGCTCGCGCACCTGCGCCGAGATGCGCGTGTCCACCAGATGCTTGACCTTCGCTCCAATCTCGGTCCAGTCCACCTCCGCATCCTCCCTGAGGAACTGGGCGCGCGCATAGGCGCGAATCTCAGTGAGCCGCGCAAGCCGGTCCGTGTAGTCCAGCGCCCTTGGGTCCGGCAGGAACCGGTCCATGAGACGGGAGAAGACCCGATAGTCGGCATTGAACCGCTCGAAGACATCGGCCTTGAAATTGCCTTCGGTGTTGGCGTCGGGAGCGAAGATATCCAGGCAGTCCCATACATGGTTCAGGTCACGGCCCTTGAAGTGCGACTCGGCCTGAACGGTCGCAGCCTCGATGACCGGCGCCGGCTCTTCCTCCAGTTCTCGCATGCTGTCCTGGACGTCTGGCCAGTCGAAGGTGGAGAGGGCATCTTCTAAGTCGCGGGATACGCCGTGGTAGTCAACGACGAGGCCGTAGGTCTTCTCGGTTTCCACGCCGTCCTTCCTATGGGAAAACCGGCGGTTGACCCTGGCGATGGCCTGGAGCAGGCTGTGCTCCCGCAGCGATCTGTCCAGGTAGAGCGCCTGTTCCACCGGGGCGTCGAACCCGGTCAGCAGCATGTCCACCACTACCAGAATCTCCGGCTCCCCCTCCGGATCGACGAAGGAGTTCACGGTTTGCTCCTGTGGCACTTCGCGAGCTACGTTGAACTCCGGGCCGTCGTTGGGCGCGGCGGTGATGATGGGATAGGCGCTCAGTCCGAAATTGTTGAGGTGGGCGGCATAGCGCAGTGCGGCGGCCCGGCTGGGGGCAACCACCTGCGCCTTGAACCCGTTGGGACGAATCTTCCCCTTGAAATGCTCGGCGATGTCTAGGGCGATCATCTCGATGCGTTCCTGCGCTTCGGCCACCGTCTCCTTGTTGGCGTACCTGCGGCGGATGCGCTCCCGCATGGTATCCGGCTGTTCACCAAACATTGCGTCGAACAGTCTGTCCAGCGTCTCCGGCCCCTCGATGGCCAACTCCGGCAACCGGGCCTCGTAATTGATGGGCACTGTCGCGCCGTCGGCCACTGACTGCGGGATCGTGTAGGCGTCGATCAGCGGCCCGAACCGGCGCATGGTGCTCCGCCGGAAGCCCTTGTCTATCGGCGTTCCGGTGAACCCGATGAGCGCGGCGTTGGGGAGCGCCCTGGACATCAGCGCGCCCAGTTCGCCGTACTGAGAGCGGTGAGCCTCGTCCACCATCACGATGGCGTTCTCGGAGGGGTTCAGCACGTCCAATCGTCCATCGGGAGCGGCGAGCGCCTCCTCGAATTTCTGAATGGTGGTCATGACCGTGCGTCCGGCACCGGTGGTGAGCAGTCGTCGCAAGTCGCGACTCGTGGCCGCCTGCTCGGGACCGGGGAAGCCGCAACGCTCGAAGGTGCTGGCGATCTGCCGATCCAGCTGAATCCGGTCGGTGACCACTACGATGGGGGCGTTGGTCAGCCTGGGTTCACGCCTGATCTTCGTGGCCAGCCACAGCATGGTCAGGGACTTGCCCGAACCCTGGGTGTGCCAAACCACGCCCCCACGCTCGGTGGGCGTGCCTCCCGAGAGGATGCGGGCTAAGGACGCCCGCACCGCCCGGTATTGCTGGTACCGGGGTAGTTTCTTGACCAGTCGGCCTCGCTCCGGCTCGTACACTACGTAGTCACGCAGGATGTCCAGCAAGGTAGCGGGAGAGAGCAAACCCACGATGAGTTGGGCTTGTCCCTGGGGTTCGACGCCGTACTTCTGCCTCACGTCGTCTTCGGAATGACCCCCAAGCCACTTCCACTCGAAGTAGGCGTTTTCCGGCGCGCCAATCGAGGCGTACGCCGCGGCGGCGCCGCAGTGAGCAACGCACAGCAGGTTGTAGTGGAAGAGCTCCGGTGCGCCGCTCCCGCTCCACTCCGGCCCGGCCTCCTGGTAGCGTCTCAACTGCCGCACCGCATTCGTCTTCCACACGTCCAAGAGTGACGGCGACTTGGCTTCCATCACAACCAGCGGAATGCCGTTGACGAAGAGTACGAGGTCGGGAATGACCATGCGCTCGTCGTCCTCGGTACCGCCCCGCTCGTTGCCCCGGCGGACCCGGACCTGCGTGGTGACGACGTACTCGTTGAGGCCATCTTCAGGATAGTCGAAGTCGAAGAAGCGAACAGTCCGCGAGTCCCTACCCTGCGGGGTATCCAAGGTCAAGGGCATGCCGTAGGTCAGATACTCGTGGATCGCTTGGTTGCGGGCCATGCCCGTGGCGTCGATGTGTTCCAAGTCAAAGATGACCCGGTCGGCCTGCTCCTGCGTCATCCATTCATTGAGGTGCAGCAGTGAGGATCGCAGCCGCTCCTTCAGGAGCACATCCCGCTCGTCGCCCCGCTCCGCTGTCAGTTCTGAACGCGGCACGTAGGTCCAACCCAAGCGCTCCAGCAGTTTTCGTGCCGGGTCTTCGGCGTGGTTGAATTCGTTGAGCTTGGCGGGAGTGGTCATGACTAAGCCTCGGTACCAGCCTCGGGCTCTCCATAATTCAGGCGGAAGTAGCTTTCAACATTGTCGTAATTCACTCCTTGTCCTTGATGGGCTCGACGCGAAACCTTGGCATCTGATGATGTGATCAGTTCAAAGTCTTCCCCTAACACTTGGCTTAGTTTGTCGAGCAACGCCGGAATGGTCTGAGACCTAGGTACCAAATATGGCGGAGAACTGGCAAGACCGGAGCGGGTTACGTGAGCTTTTAGCCCATATCTCTTGACGACGGACTGAACCAGGTCAACAAACCAATCCTCAGCTTGGGGCGCAACTAGCACCTCCTCGATCAACAAGTCAAGCTCTACCTGGAAATATATCCCCGTTCCGGTCCACTCTGCTGAAGTCCCCAATCTCTCAGTGTCGTGCGGGACAGCATTCATGGTAATCGCTCGCACTTCTTGCTCGTACTCGAAGCTCTTCCTCTTTGTCAAATATGGAACGAACGCGTTCCCCCATTCGGTTTCCTCAGTCCCATAGTCGATATAGCTGACCGCGCCAACGTAGACGTTGGCATCGCATATTAAGCTCTTGGACAACCCATCGACTGTTGACTTGATAGCGATTCCTCGGTCCCAAGCCGAATAAATCCGCCACATGGCTGCCGACTCGAACTTGCTTAAATGCCAACAGTTGACAAACAGGATGTCTTCGACGGACTTTGAAAAAGCCTGCACCCTAGAACGATCTTCCTCTGGAACCATGTTAAGGTTCCCCGTTGGGTAAGTCCCCTCGAATGGGTCTGAAAAGTTTGCCACGTTCGAGAAAAACAAGGCTTCCTTCTCAAGAAGAGATACAAACTTCGTGAAGTCGACGTACCTCCAAAGAACTGCGTCGAGGGGAGGGGTAATGAAATTTTCATGAGTCTTGTACACAGCTTACCCCTTCCCTACGGCATCTTCAGCAACTGTTCCCACCCGCCCCCGCCCCGTCAGAAGCACGTCGGCGGTTGATTCCTTCAACAATTGAAATCCATCCCGCTCCTTGTTCTCCTCGGATATCGTCACATCTAACCCGTCTAGCAACCCGGATATCACCCGTTGTTCGGGTAGGGGTGGGAGGAGAATGGATACTCGCTTCAACTGCGAACCAGTAATCGAAGGCACCGCGCTAACGTTAGCGAAGTCGAGCAGATCGATGGACTGGAACCATTGATACAAATACCTTGTGTCGCATCTATCTACAGCTGCAACCGTCACTCCTGCCATGTTGTTGTCGATGATGGTGGGAACAGTCAGTACTCTCTTCTTATTGGTAGCTATCGCCGCTCCCACCTTCGGGAACACGGTTGTGCCTGGAGCGAACACACTTGCCCCGAGATCACTTACGTCCTTGAAGTCAACGTAGTTGTTTGCGGTTCGAATATAGGTTTCGTTGCCCTTCAGAGTCATGTCTGAGACTTTTATGAAAGGGTATTCACCGTCACCGCGGCCTTGTCGGTTCAGCGGGAAGCCGACGCCCCCTTTCACTGCCGCCACATCCCCCAACCTAACCACCTCCCAATCCGCCGGAATGGTCCCGATACCCGGCACGTTCTTCCACTCCGTATGCCAGCCAGAGACGCCACGAGTGAGGAGTTCGTGGAGCAGGGAAGTGCGCAGTTGCTCGGTGGCGGCGATGACCGCGTCCGTCCGCTCTATCGCGTCGTCGATGGAGTCCAGCACGGCAGCAATGGCCCGCTGCTCTGAGAGCGGCGGGAGGATGATGGTGAAGGAACGAATGAGTCCGAGATTTAGACCGCTGCGGCCATCACCTGTAAGTGCCCGCAAGTGATCGTAAGATGACTGAAGCAATTGGAACAGGAATAGATTGTCGGTGCAATTGCCAGTAATGGCTGCGAGTGACTGGTTGCACGCGGCTTCGATTCCGAGCAAAGCAACCTTACCCCTCGTCGCACCTTGACCATTCATCGCAAGCATCACCGTTCCCTTTGGGAACTTCTTGGCGTTGGAATTGTCTAACCCGGCTTGTGTGACGTGTTCTGCTGTCCACATGACTCTCCGCTGGTTGATCTCTCCGGAGGCCATCCACGGCACAGAACCTCCCCAATAGGACAGCTTCGTTCTACTCGGAGTTCCGCCGGTCTCGACTTTCGTCACATCCCCCAGCCGCACCATGCGCCAGCCTTCGGGTATGGTTCCATCTACACTTGAGCGTTTCATCAGTACCTTTAGTTCTCTTCTTTCGTGGGAGGGCGTATCTCGTGGATAGTCACAGGGAGCCCTGCCCGCTTAGCTTCCAGCCAGTGTTTGAAGGAACTCTGGGTCTCTCCCGAGGGCCAGCCGCACAGCAGCATCTCCACGCTGATGTCCTCATCCAGGGCGGGCCAGTGGACGCCCTCACCAGCACCGATGAGCCGCCAGTTCTGGCGTTCCTCCGGCGTGGCATGAATCAGCCTGGGATACCAGGACAGCGGCACCGACACGGTACGACCGTCGGAGAGCTCGGCGGTCAAGGTGTCGTCAGTCACCGCGATGGTCATGGCCTCCGGAACACTTACCTTAAGAGTTGAAACGTTCATTCCAAGCCTCCAAGAACGGAATCTGATTCTCCTCGACTATCCTCTCGATGCGGCGTATCTCGTGCCGCCGCAATCCACCTGTCTGTTGGAGTCTGACCGGCTCCAGCCAAAACTTGGCGATACGGTCATCACGTTCTACGTGAATGTGGGGAGGCTCTCCCCGGTCGCTCGCGTAGAAGAAGAACCGGTATGGTCCCTCCCTCAATATCACCGGCATCGTTCGACAGCCGTCCTATCGGGCATAGCCCATCTCCGTCAACAGTTCGTCCATCCTGGCCACCGCCTCATCCCGCCGCCGCTCCGCCTCGCTCAGTTGCGCCAGCGCCTCCTCTACCGGCATCACCTCCACCGGCTCCGTGGTATCCACGTAGCGGCTGATGTTCAGGTTGAAATCGTTGCCTTGTATCTCCTCAATGTCCGCGACGTGGGCGAACCGCTCGACGTCCTCAAAGTTCCTGTACGCCTCGACAATCTTGCCTATGTGCTCCGGGTCGATGAAGTTCTGGGCCTTGCCGGAACGGAAATAGCCCTCCTGGGCCGAATCCACGAACAACACCTTTCCCCTTCGCTCTACAGGCTTGGCCTTGTTCAACACGCAAATGGCGACGGGTATGCTGGCCCCGAAGAAAAGGTTGGGGGCCAAGCCGATTACCGCCTCGAACAGATCGGCGTCAACGATGCCCCGGCGTATCTTCCCTTCGGCTCCGCCACGGAACAGGATTCCGTGGGGCATCACCACCCCCACCATACCCTGGGCGTTGGTCACTCCCAGCATGTGCAGCAGGAAGGCGAGGTCACCCCTGGTTCTGGGCGGAATCGCTCCGTAGCGGTCGAAGCGGTGGTACGGGTCATTGGGAGCGAAGTCGTGCCCCCAGTTCTTCAGGCTGAACGGCGGATTGGCGATCACCCGGTCATAGGACAACAGCCGTCCAGAGGAATCCACGAGGCCAGGTTCCGCTATCACGTCCCCGGCCTCCAATCGCCCGGCCCGCAGACCGTGGAGGAGCAGATTGAGTTTGCCGATTGCCAATGTTCCCAGGTTGCGTTCCTGGCCGTGAAGCGCGAGATTGCGATAATCGCCGCCCTGCTCCCGTACGTACTGCGCCGCGTAGATGAGCATCCCACCGGAACCGGCCGTCGGATCACAGATGCGCATCCCCTCGCCGGGCTGAAGCAACTCGACGATGAGTCGCACCACTGAGCGGGGAGTGTAGAACTCGCCGCCCTTCTTGCCAGCATCGTCGGCGAACCGGTTTATCAGATACTCATAAGCATCGCCCAGCACATCACCGCCGCCAGATGCGTCCCTGCGCAGGTTCTCGTCGCTCAGGTCCAGGTCACCGAAGTGGTTCAGCAGGCTGCGGATGATGCGCTCCCGGTTGGCCGGACTGCCCAGCTTCGACTCATCGTTCCAATTGGTGGCGGCCAGCACGCCGTCCAGCCGGGGATTGGCCTCTTCAATGGCATGGCTGGCCACGTTGAGCGCCTCTCCCAGACTCATGGTGGCTCCCGTGATTTCGGACCAGCGGGCGGACTCAGGGACGAAGAACTCGTGCTCGTCCTGGTCGGTGAGCGCGACCTCACGGGTCACGCCCGACTCCACCGCATTTTCCACCTCCTCATTGAAGCGATCGGAGAGACGCTTGAGGAAGAGGATGGAGAAGATGTGGTTCTTGTAGTCGGCAGCGTCGATCTGACCGCGCAGAATGTCGGCGGCCTGCCACAACTTGGACTCAAGCTCCTGTTTAGTGAGTGTCAACTGGAATCCCTCCTATTGACGGGGATGCGGCCCTGCTGCCTATGTCATTGATTACAGAGTCTCGAAGGGACTCGCGGCGCAGGCGGGCAGCATGGACCGCCGACATATACGCTTCCTCGGACGCCTCCACGAGCCGGGCCACTGCGTCAAGTTCTCGACCGGACGGCAAGGGAATCTCGACCTCTCCCAGGCTCCGTGCTGAAAGGGTCGTCACCGTGGCGCTGACCACCAGCCGTCTGGCGAGTTGCGTCCGGCCCTGGGAGGAAGTGAGGAAGTACCAGAGCCAGTGGCCCATGCCGGATTCGGGTCGCTTGGGCCGAACGACGAGCAGGGTTACACCCGCAACCGTCCGCGACACGTTTGGTGGCACCAGTGCAGTCTGAAGCGCCCCGGCACGCGCCGTCACCAGCACGTCGAAGGGTCGCAGCAGGTGGCGTTCGGTGCGCAAGTTGCGAACGACTCCCACCTCCCGAAGATCGCGTGATTCCAGCCAGCCGTCGTCACGCAGATCGCCGCTCTCGACGATGCGGAGCATCCAATCGCCGCGTTGCGATCCGGCGCCGCGCCCAGCCTGGGCGAGACCTTGGTGTACATGGGAGAGGTCTGCAACACACACCATGAACGAAACTTAGCAGTGTGTGGCTGCCAAGTCAATGCTTGCTATTGTTGTAACCATCACAAAGGCGGTGTGGAGTTTTTGGATGCAATCGAAACTGGACTTTACGCAATTGCAAGCGGCGTAAGCGAGGGAATCTACAAGTCGGTGGTACAACTTGTCGCCGCCGCGGTGATCCATCATTGCACCGCCATTGACATTCGTGATGTCAGACGCTCCTGCAGCGCGCGGTCACTGCCATTCGTGGGCCCAGCTCGGGCCGCCGTCGCGCCGATCGGCGCAGGTTCTCGGGACTTTCAGGCCCCTTACCATCACAAATCGTGATAATCGGCGCTGACGCCGGTTACAAATCCTGCCCATCGCATACGTTGTTCTAATGCAACAGAAGTGGACAGCCGTGTGCACCAATCGCCTCTTTGGTCCGTGGGCTAATTGAAGGGAACGATTCGATTCCCATCGAATAGCCTATACGTAATCGACAATTAATAAAATCAATGGCCGCCGACCTGGCGGCTCTTTCGCGTGCGTGATAATTACCCTTATACTCCACCTATGGATTGGATGGCTCACTCTTTTCTAGCACGATCTTATCCGGTTCTCGTATCTCCTCGAAGAAACTAACGATTGTAGGCCATGCTTCCTGAACAGCATCCTCATAACGCGAACGCACGCTCACTCTGTAGGATGGCGAAATCGCCTTGGACGGCCACTCTAGTCGAAATGTGACAAGAAGCCGAGCTTCTTGACTGTGGGGATCATCGGTTATGCTTTCTACATAAGCCTTGACTGTTCGACGATTCTCTTCCATCAGCGTCACCTTCTACAGACTTTCTTGCTAGGATGGCTTCTCATTTCGTTGGAGTGCACACGGTGTCCAGGCTAGGCGAATGAAGATTGAATTGCAGCTGCCGTCTACCTGGATCAGCATACCCTCGCGAGGCATCCGCTGCCGGCGAACCCGGTGCTTCGGCGGCCGACGTCGACGAGGGCTGTTCACTCCGGCGTTAGTCAGTATCGTGCGTAGCGTGTCGCGACCGATGTCTATGCCCTCCTTCTCCCTCAGCAACTCGCTCAGGTGTGTATGGTTAACTCCGGCGTATCGGGTTCGTGCCAGACGTACCGCCTCGATCGCCAGTGTGCTCGGTGTGGCATTGGCAGGTCTGCGACCTCTGTTGCCGTGAGCTATTGCGGCTGCTCCCTTCTCCCTGTATGCCGCCAGTATGCGCCTGGTGTGGCGTGTGCTCACTCCCATCAGTGTCGCTGCCTGCTCCGTCATGCGGACATTGACATTCGCGTATCATCTGACTCGTAGTAAGAGCCAAGTAATTGTCCTAAACAACGCGAAAGTAGCACCAGAGCTAGAGGAATAGTGAATGTCCGGACATTCTGACAAAGAAAGAAGCCCGTACAATTACGGACTTCTCACAGAACCAGCGCATTATTAGGCTAGGGAATATCGATTGCAAGCCCATCGCGTAAGTGCGACATAGAGCGAATCTTGCCCATGTCGTCCCGTGCTTCTTCTAGCTGACGATCATCTGCCAACCGAGATTCATCCGATGGATATACCCGATCGCCGTACTTCAGAAGGAAGTCTAAATCGACGGGTTTAATCCCCAATTCACCGCACTGTTTCAAGGCTTGCGGTGTATATATCATCTCTAACTCTTCTTTCACTATGTCCCAAGCGGCGGGAAGTGGTTGGCCGCTTGAGACAGTCTAACATAGGAGCGGGCTGGTATTGAACTCCTACACCGCTATGGTAGAAGGTGGGTCCCGTCGATAAACGGTTATTAATCTATCTGTTTCTACATCCCGAACGAAACAACATCCAATATAATTGGAAGCTTCTTCTTCAGTGAGGATTCCCAGTTCCATAGCTGGCGCGATTGACCTCTCAGTTATCTCGTACACTTCTGTCTTTCTCCTCTCTAGACTATTGCTAGCTTCTTTAAATCCGTAGTAGGTTCGCTCCGCGAGCCTTATCGGGTTGAGTTTGATTTCTAGGGGGATTCCCCGCTGTTCGCTTCTCTCCCTAGCGTGACAGGTATGGTCCAAATGGCACCTCCATTACTGATATTTGATTTCGGATTCTCATATCACCCTCCTTACGATTAAGATACACACTTGAAAAGTGCGGCCTAGCATTATAACAGATATGAAGTTATAATACAAGTTTTCTTGATAGGTAGTATTATTAATGTGTGTGTAAATGCGGCCTTATAGCTAGTGGGCCTAGGAACACGATCAGTCCTCGTCAGCAATTCAAACACCTTGGCGTCGTGATCTGCTACATATGCGCCGACGTTCTGAGACCAAAAGGATGCTAGGCATAGCCGATTGCGCGAAAATCGCTATTTTCATACGAAATCCGAGAAGTCCGTTCACGTTAACCCGCCGAAGAGGTCTTTATTTCAAGCGAGACGCCCATGCCACCTGACCGAGTGAAATGATGCGTCGTCGCGCACTTCTCAAACATTCTGACTTACATTGAACGGGTCACATCCCTCAATATCCAGCCCTGACAGATCGTTGCATTTGAACAACCGAACAGAACCCTGGATGCCTGCATTTTCTTGCAACACTTCCTCCGATAGTTCGTTGCATATTCGCCATAGGCTGTCCGAGTTAAGGGTGTGGTCCAGCTACGGAGAGTGCGGCCGGATGCAAGCTTTTCGGGTATTTCCTTGCATCAGCCTTGAGGGGGATTTTGGGCGGCGTTAGACGCTCGACAAGATGACCTGGTCGCCGGGGAATCGCCAGTTGGCGGAATGTCCTACTCGCCACGGAGCCGGCGGAGCTCCGCTTCAAACTCCGCAAGGCGTGACTCCGCCGCCAAGCGCGCGGCGCGCTCTTCCTCAGCGCGAGCCTGAGCAGCCAGGCGAGCCGCCTCTTCCTCTTCGGCACGGACTTCGGCGGTCTCGGCGCGGGCTTGAGCAGCCAGGCGAGCCGCCTCTTCCTCTTCGGCGCGAGATTCCGCAGTTCCGCGAGCCGCCTCTTCTTCCTGAGCGCGAGCTTCGGCAGCTTCACGTGCCGCGCGCTCTGCAAACCTGTCGGCTTCCAGCTCTTCGGGAGTCAGCAGGAATTGCCCGCTCGCAGGGTCTCGGAAGCGCAGCGTCCCTTCTTCCCACCAGAGTTCCAGCTCCAGTATCTCGCTGTATCCCCGATGCCTTCCATCTGCCTCAACGACAATCTCTACGGGGACGTACTCGCCATCGAGCAGCGTGTCACCGGCAAGAGGCCTGTCGTGATACTCGCCACCCGACGGGTCGAAACGCCAGTATTCCCGAATGCCGAGAGCGGCGTATCCCTCGCGCTTTACGGTATAGTCGCGTCTGCCCGTGTTGCGCGAACCCACCTCC
>Ga0209022_1000990_pt1 | contig 31753 bp, 25 predicted proteins | sample PinacodermPK_FD_187300 | JGI IMG/M metagenome (GOLD analysis project Ga0209022, IMG submission 187300) | Host-associated microbial community of the marine sponge Aplysina aerophoba from Gulf of Piran - sponge pinacoderm, lysed by proteinase... | ecosystem: Host-associated > Porifera > Sponge >...
GGGGGGGGGGGGGGGGGGTTGATGTGAAAGTTCAAGACAGCTCCTCCAGCGAACAAAGACCGCAGCCGCGGCCACCGGCACGCTACGACACACGACCGACGAACGCAACTCCAACAATTCCGAAGGCTTGACACGTCTCGGGGTCGGTGGGATGCGGTTGTCCGGGGCGGGTCGGGTGCGGAACTGTCGGAGCCGGTGCTTGACCTCGAAGGGCCGTGCCGGTCCGCGTTGGATGCGGCGCGGTGCCGCCGAGCAGGTCGCGGACCCGTTCCATAACCTGCAAGAACGCGAAACGAGGCAAAATGAGCCTGCGCGTAAACAGGGACGGTGCCCGCGGCCGGGTCCAAGACCAGTCACTGCGACACTGCTGCCGCGAAGACGACCCGCTGTGTCGGGTCTGTGAACTGTTGGTGTCAGCCTCTGAGCGGGTCACCGGCAACGGCCGGACCAAACTGTGAGGTCGCCTCGCTGCTGGCGACCTCCGCGGAGAGGCCCCAACGCCTGGCATGCCCACCAGACTCTGCGCGGCGTCTATGACATCACCGGCACCGAAACCGGCGTCGAGACGGTCGAACAACTCGCTGATGATTTCCAAGACGCCTGACTGCCCGAAGAGATCAACCGGCGCTGGCGCACCCAGACCTCGCACCAGCACTCCGCCAAAGCCACGAACGCAGCCACACCAACCGCCAGCAACCTCGACGAACGCGTCAAACCCGTCGCGTTAGTGTTCACCAGCATCAACTTGAACCCCAAACACCTCGCGCCCATCTGAGACGGCCTCAACCACATGCCCCGCAAACTCCACAACTGGAACCCCGCACAACACATCTACGCTACACTCTGTCGCAACCACCGATAGAGCTTGCCCCCGATTCTCGGGACCCTGACAGTGTTGATGCAGGTAATGCTCAGCTTACACGGTGGGTGCGACAGTGCCGTGACCTACACCGATGCCATCGAAAGCGAGGGACTGCCAGTCGACCGCGGGGCATACGACATGTCAACTGCGTTCGATGCCCGAGTCGGAACCTCGGGCCCGACCATCGCGGTGTGCTGCGAGTACGACGCACTCCCCGGGATCGGCCACGCCTGCGGCCACAATGTGATCGCCGCTGCGGGGCTCGGCGCCGGACTCGCGGCGGCCAGTGTGGCCGAAGCGCTGGGCGGACGTGTCGCCATTCTCGGCACACCGGCCGAGGAGGGCGGCGGAGGCAAGGAGTTCATGATCCGCAGAGGCGCGTTCGACGACATCCAGTGACCCAGGCGGTTTGGCTTGGCCGTCGTGAATCACAGCTCCCTCGCGTCCAGCCAGAGTCTTGCTCCAGATATCGACACGAAGCGGACAGCTGAAGTTGCCGTCACTGTCATACCAGACATCCTCAAACGCGAAGATGCTGTATTCCCTAATGATCTGACTGCTGTCCGCTATGATTTGACGATGCAACTGCACTGGTCAGTGATGCCATGAGCGGCGCTACGCGGCTGTCAAGTGTGGATCTGTTTGCGGGCGCTGGGGGCTTGACGTTGGGTCTGCAGCGGGCTGGATTCGACACGCTTCTGGCTAACGACAACTGGCGACCGGCCCTAGACACGCTGCGGAGCAATTTCGGTGACACGGTGGTTGAGGCTGGCTGTGTCCGAGAACTCACGGGCGCTTGGCTGCTGGAGCGCGTGGGTGGTACGATGCCATCGCTGGTAGCCGGGGGACCGCCATGTCAGGGCTTCACTTCCGCTGGCGCTCGGCGTTCTGACGATCTTCGTAACACGCTGGTGGGCCAGTTCGCTCGTTTGGTGGTTGAGGTGCAACCTCAGTGGTTCCTGTTCGAGAACGTCGAGGGCATGCTGACCGCGTCGGGCGGCGATTTTGTGATCGACTTGCTCGACGGCGTGCGAGATGGCGGATATTCGGTGCGGCTCCGGAAGGTCAACGTCGCGAATTATGGTGTGTCTCAGCTACGCAAGAGAGTTATCGCGATTGGGACTCGCGGTTCGGATCCGGGCTTCCCGACCCCGTCGCATCGAGCGTATGGCGCGCCGGGTACGCAGACCATCAACACGGCGATGCTCCCGCCGGCACCGACTGTCATCGAGGCCTTGGAGGGCATAGGTGAGCCTGCTGGCAGCGAGGACCAAGCGACTGTTCAGGGCCATTTTATGGCTTGTGCCTCAGAATTCGATACCCGTCGCTTCAGCCTCCTAGGGCCGGGCCAGACCATGCGCGACTTGCCTGAGGAACTTCGGCACCACAGCTACACCCGACGCGCCAACCGGCGCGTATCGGACGGGATGCCCTCAGAAAAGCGTGGCGGCGCACCAGCGGGGATTCGCCGATTGCTGGCTGAAGAACCATCCAAGGCAATCACCAGCGCGGCGAGCCGAGAGTTCGTCCATCCCGTTCAAGACCGCTGCTTGACGCTGCGAGAATGCGCCCGACTTCAGGGCTTCCCGGATAGTTTCGAGTTTTCTGGTAGCCGCTCCGACCAGGCCACCCTAATTGGCAATGCTATACCACCGCCCTTCGCTGAATTGTTCGGCCGGTGGGTAGCTGGCCGCGAGTTGTCTGCGCCTTCGCACGCCGATGAGTCACCGCGATTGTACGAGTTCCACGTCAGCAATGGCAGCGGATTGAGCCCGGCCCTGCGTCGGGTCGCCGAACGCGTGAACGCCCGGTACAAAATCGGTAGCGTGCCGTTGTGGTGCTGAACAAACCGCAGTCCGCGGCGTTCGAGAAAGCTCGGGCCACGGGTGCGGGAGGCCAAGCGGTCTCGTTGACTGACAGCGTGGTGCGAGCCCTCGTAGCTGTCACCGTCCGGGATCTCAGCTTGCCGTCGCTCACTGGACTCGGCACGATGGACTCGAGAGAGTTCTACGAGTTCGCACCACACGAACTGTCACTTGAAGGTGAAACCGCTGGACTCGATGCGTACGAGGCTCTGGTTCAAATCGGCCTGCCTGACACCGACATGTATTTCTTGTCGCTCGCAGTTCTTCACCGCGCACGACTCAAGTTCGCCAATATACTCCGCTTTCAAGCGACCCCCTCGCTGGAGCAAGTCGGACCGCGAGGACTGCTTCAATACGGTGATTTGAGCGCCGAAGCGCTCGGTGCGCTCCTGATCTTGCGCAAGTGGATGTACGACATCGATAATCGAGCTGCGCAGGAAACAGGATATCTGTTCGAGCCCATCATGGCTGGCGCTATCGGAGGATCGCCGATACCGGCTGCTTCTAGCCCTGTCCGAAGAGGCGGCACAGGTCGGGGCCGTCAAGTGGACTGTTTACGCGGTGGAGAGGCATACGAAATCAAGATTCGTGTTACTATCGCCGCGTCGGGCCAAGGCCGCTGGGGAGAGGAACTCTCTTTTCCCGCCGACTGCAAAGCTAGTGGATTCACACCCGTGCTCCTAGTGCTCGACGGAACCGAAAACTCCAAGTTGTCCGAACTCGCAAGGACATTTCGTCAGCACGGTGGCAGTGCCTACCTCGGCGAAGACGCATGGGCGCACTTGGAAGACGAACTCTGCGGCCGCGCCGGTCATCCACAGATTTCTCCGGCCTGAACACCCGGCACCGACAGCGTGGTCCTAGAATCGGCGGATGGACGTCATCGAGGCGAAGAAGTCGGTCCGAGCCGAAGTTGAGCGTCTGACTCCGAAGCTGCTGGAGATCTCGCACTCGCTGCATGCAAACCCGGAGCTCGGGTTCGAGGAGCATCACGCCCACGAGGTCCTGACCGATGCCATCGAAAGCGAGGGACTGCCAGTTGACCGCGGGGCATACGACATGTCGACTGCGTTCGATGCCCGAGTCGGAACCTCGGGCCCGACCATCGCGGTGTGCTGCGAGTACGACGCACTCCCCGGGATCGGTCACGCCTGCGGCCACAATGTGATCGCCGCTGCGGGGCTCGGCGCCGGACTCGCGGCGGCCACTGTGGCCGAAGCGCTGGGCGGACGTGTCGCCATTCTCGGCACACCGGCCGAGGAGGGCGGCGGAGGCAAGGAGTTCATGATCCGCAAGGGCGCCTTCGACGACGTCGACGCGGCCATGATGGTCCACCCGGCAGACCACGACATCAACAAGATGGAGGTGATCGCGGTCCACACCGTCGACGTCAGCTATGCCGGGAGAGCGTCCCACGCAGCCGCCGCCCCGCATCTGGGGCGCAACGCGCTCGACGCAGCCGTGCTCGGCTACAACGCGGTCGCGGCGCTCCGCCAGCACATCGCACCCGACGAGCGCATCCACGGCATCTTCACCGAGGCCGGCACGAAACCCAATATCGTCCCGTCCGCTGCGGCAGCCCAGTGGTACGTGCGCTCCGGCGATGTCGACAGCCTCGAACGCCTCAAGGCGCGTTTCAGTGCCTGCCTCGAGGCCGGGGCGACTGCGGCGGGCTGCGAGATGCACAGTGTCTGGAAGGACCCGCCCTTCTACAACATGGTTGACAGCGAGCCGCTGCTCGATCTCTACGTCAACAACTCAGCAGCCAACGGCCGGGTCGTCGACCCCCAGGACGACAAACGAATCGTCGTCGGCAGCACCGACATGGGCAACGTCAGCCACGCGGTTCCCTCGATCCATCCGATGATCAAGGTGGCACCCGAGGGTGTTGCGATCCACACGCCGGAGTTCGCCGTCCACGCGCGTTCCGACGCGGCGGACCGAGCAGTCATCGACGGTGCAATAAACATGGCGATGACCATCGTCGACTGTTGGGGCGACCCCGAGGCGTTGCCCGCCATCCGCGGCTCGTTCAAGCCGAGCGAATAAGCTCCGCACGAATGACGGTCTACACCGCCGAGGACTTCACCGCCGACGAGGCCGATGTCCTCCGCCGCTATTTCACGAACCTCGACCAGCCCGTGTTCGCGTTGGTCAACCTTCCCGAAGTCGTGAAGGGAGCGCTCTTTGCCAGGTACTCCCGTTCACCGCTGAGCCTGCGGCGGTTGTTCCTCCAGGAGTTCGTCGGAGACCTCGACATCGAGGGCGACCAGACGATCGACGCAACCGTGGGGTTGCGCCGCGCCGAAGAGCTCTACGACCGGGTCTTCTTCGAGTACGGCGACGACAGTGTGGCCCAGCTCGGCGGCGTCCACCTCGCCTGCGAGCAGGCCTCCAACGTCTTGACCAAGATCCTCGAATGGGGCCGCCTGATGGCCTACCTCGAGCAGAGCACCCGCTACATCGCCTATGACCAACGATTGGGGGGGCGTTACCGCTACTACCGCGATCCCCAGATCATGAGTTCTCCGCTCGGCACGCGCTATGTGGCAGACATGGACCGGATCTTCGAGGGCTACTCGCAACTGATCCCGCAGATGCAGACCTTCTTTCGCGAGGTCGTCCCGAAGAAAGACGGTGACAGCGATTTCGCCTACCGGATCGCCGTCAAGGCCCGTGCGCTCGACGCGGTCCGCGGCATGCTGCCGGCCGCTTCGCTGTCCAATGTCGGGATATACGGCACCGGACAGGCATACGAGGCCCTGCTGCTGCGAATGAGAAGCCACCCGTTGCCGGAGTCACGTGCCTACGCGGAACTGATGCTGACCGAACTGCGCAAGGTGATCCCCTCGTTTCTCAAGCGTGTTGATCTGCCCGATCGCGGGGTGCGGGCAACGAGCTACTTGACCGACGCCCGTGACTCCATGGAGGCGGTCAGCGATCGGATATTCGGCTACGAGACCGGGGGAGTGGTCGACGACGACGTAGTCGACCTGGTCGATTTCGACCCCGAGGGTGAACTGAAGGTCGTGACCGCCTGCCTCTATCCCCACACCTCGCTCTCCGAGCGGATGATCGAGGCCCGGGTGCAGCAGATGTCGGTGGAGGAGCGGATCGACGTGATCAAGGCCTATGTCGGCTACCGCAGCAATCGCCGCCACCGCCCCGGTCGAGCCTTCGAGCGGACCGGGTACCGCTTCGACGTCCTGTCGGACTACGGCGCTTTCAGGGACCTGCAGCGTCATCGGATGCTCACCATCGACTGGCAGCCGCTGTCGCCCCGCCACGGATACGCAGTTCCGGACGCGGTCGATGCCGCTGGCGTCTCCGAGGACTACCGCTCGGCGATGGCGCGTTCTGCGTCGCTCTACAACGCACTCGCCGCGGACCATCGCGACAGCGCCCGCTACGCGGTGGCCTTGGCCTACCGGATCCGCTACTCGATGCAGTTCAACGCCCGCGAGGCCATGCACATGCTCGAGTTGCGCACCACGCCGCAGGGACATGAGGCGTACCGTCGAATCTGCCAGCGAATGCACACCCAGATCGCCGAGAAGGCGGGCCATATCGCGCTGGCCGAGGCCATGCGCTTCGTGGACCATTCAACCGACACGGCCTTGGGACGCCTCTCTGCAGAACAGCGTGCGGAGAAGCGCCGCCGAGAACGCGATCTGGGTTAATCCGTTCCCCGAGGTTGCGTCGTGTCTCGCATTGTCTATGCTCCGCGTCAACATTTCCGGCTCCGGGACCGACCGTGAACGACAACCCCTCCGAACCTGAAGACGAAGGCGGCGACCTTGACGACGAAGGCGTTCTCGACGACGAGTTCGATCCCGAAATCGACGAGGACGACCTAGACGACGATCCCGACGAGGCCGACCTAGACGCTGACCCAGACGACGACGACCTCGACGACGATGACGACGAGGATGATCTCGACGACGATCCCGACGACGATGATCTCGACGACGATGACGACGATGATCTCGACGACGATGACGACGATGATCTTGAGGACGAAGACGAGGACGACGACGAGGAAGATGATGACGAGGACGACGATGACGACGACGATGACGACGAGGATGACGACGAGGACGACGAGGTGGAGGCCGACCTCGACGCCATCTTGAAGGAACGCATCGCCGCGGGGGACGACCAGGCCGAGGAGGACGAGGAGGAGACGTCGACAGTGAGGTCCGCTTCCGGCGGATCGGGTGTGGCTGAACAGGTCGTCGCCCGCGGAGACAACGAGTTCTCGTGTCCGCACTGCTTCTTGTTGGTGAACAGCGCCGCGGTAGTCGACGATGAATGCCCGCATTGTGGTGGGCCGGTAGGCGTCTCGTGAACGACGAGGCGAACCTCGGCGAGCAACTGCTCGACCTGCTCGTCTATGCGCCGATCGGCCTGCTGTTGGAGGCCCGCGACCTGATCCCCAAGCTGGCCGACCGCGGACGCGGTCAGGTAGCACTCGCCCGACTTGCCCGCAAGGTCGCCGAGAGTCAGCGTCGGGCAACTGATCACGAGCTAGCCGATGAACCCGACGACCACGATGCCCACGACGACCAGGGTGGACCGAACGGGGACGCCGCTTCCTTGCCGATCGAGGACTACGGCTCCTTCTCGGCGCCGCAGCTTTTGGCGAAACTCGAAGCGCTGTCTGAGGCTCAGCTCACCGAGATTCTCGCCTACGAGAAGACCCACCGGAACCGCCAGACCGTCACCAACCGGATCAAGCAACTGCTTGCTGCCAACAGTTCTTTGAGAGAGTGACCGTGGAAATCAACGCACGCCCGGCTGGGGTGGCTGATCTGGGGGAAGTCACCCGGTTGTGCGCTGAAGCGATTGATGAGCTGCGTCCTCGACGCGGCGGCGCGGTCTGGTCCCAACGCGAAGCCCGTGCTGAACCCTTGGATGCCAGCCTGCGCGAAACGATGGATGCAGGACTGCTCGCGGTCGTCTGCATCGACGGCACGACCGTCGGTTACGCAGGGGTTGATCTCGTTGAACTGCACGATGGCAGCGTCCTCGGCCAAGTCACTGACATCTACGTCGCCCCCGACGCCCGCGGTGTGGGATGCGGTGAGGCGCTGCTGGGGCTCGTGGAGGGCTGGTGCACCGAGCAGGGCTGCATCGGCATCGACTCGATCGCCCTTCCCGGGGACCGGGAGACGAAGAACTTCTTTGAGACGTTCGGCCTCACCGCCCGCGCCCTGCGGGTCCATCGATCACTGCAGGACTGACGGCGGGCAGCGGCATCGGCAGCGCTGCCGGTGGCCAGCGGTGCCGTTGGCAGACGGGTTTGTCAGCGGCCCTTCCAGACCGGGGGACGCTTCTCGATGAAGGCCCTGGGGCCTTCCGCGAAGTCCTCCGTCGAAGCCAGCGCGGCGATCGTCCTGCCGCCTTCGACGATCCCTTCGGAGTCAGTCTGGGTCGGGGCTTCGAGGATCAGGCGACGACTCTCACGGACCGCTATCGGAGCATTGGCGGCGACCCGTTCAGCGAGTGCGGAGGCGGTGGCGACGACTTCGCCCGGGGGACACAGTTCGTTCACCAGACCGAAGTGGTGCGCCCGTTCGGCACTGAGCGTGTCGCCCGTTATCGCGAGCTCCATGGCGATGTTGGGGGGGAGCACTCGGGGCAGCCGCACCAGACCGCCCGCGGCTGCGACCAGCGAGCGCTTCACCTCCGGTATCCCGAACTTGGCGATGGTTGAAGCGACAACCAGATCACAGGACAGGACGATCTCAGTGCCGCCGGCGACAGCATGCCCGTTGACCGCGGCGATGAGAGGCTTGGTCCGCTCGCGCATGACTATCCCTCCGAACCCTCCACGCTTCGTTCCCAGACCCGCGCCGTTGCCGGCGGCTATCTCCTTGAGATCGGCTCCCGCGCAGAACACCGGCCCGTTGTGGGCGAGTATCCCGATCCACAGGTCGTCATCCTCCTCGAGGCGGTCGATCGCCGATTCGATTGCTTGGGCCATCGCCGGGTTGATGGCGTTGCGAGCCTCCACCCGATCAAGTCTGATGACCGCGATTCGGCCCTCGATGTCGAACTCGATCATTTGTCGACCCTTTCGGTCGGGTCGAGGCCTGCGGACGGTGGCGGGGGAGTGGGTCCCTCCTCGACCGCCACCTCATCGGCCACGGGCTCCTCGGCCCCGGGATCAACCGGAGACTCTACGGCCACCGGCACCACCACAGGCTCTGCGGCCACCGGCTGCTCGGCCACGGGATCAACCGGAGACTCTACGGCCACCGGCACCACCACAGGCTCTGCGGCCACGGGCTCCTCGGCCCCGGGATCAACCGGAGACTCTACGGCCACCGGCTGCTCGGCCACGGGATCAACCGCAGGCTCCTCGGCCACCGGTTCAGCGGTCACGGAGTCAACCGAAGGCTCTGCGGCCACCGGCTGCTCGGCCACGGGATCAACCGGAGGCTCCTCGGCCACGGGGTCAACCGGAGACTCTGCGGCCGCCGGTTCAGCGGTCACGGATCCAGCGGCGACGGGTTCAACCGAAGGCTCCTCGGCCACGGGGTCAACTGGAGACTCTGCGGCCGCTGGTTCAGCGGTCGCCAAGTCGGCCGCCACGGGCTCGGCGGGGGGCGGGGTCGGCGGGGGAGGGGGTGTGGGTCGCCGCTTCGTCGCTGAGCGTTTTGGGGGGCCCGAGGGCGTTATCCCGAACAAGGCTGCAATGTCGGGGACTTTCGAAGCCAACCTGCGCACGGTGGTGAGCAACTGCTCATTGGGATTGGGGGGGCAGCCCTGGGGAGTCACCTGGGAGCGGACAGGGGAGAAGGCCACTGCGTCCAATACCGTCGCCCAGCGCTGGGGAGCGATGTCACTGCTCAACGATTCCGAGGCCGCACTGGTCAGGCGATCCGCCACGTCGAAGGGCAGCGGGGCCCCGGCCTTCGGGGGGTGACTGCTGAGCCGCAGAGCACGCACTGTCCGCCCATCGGCGAGATGCTCGGCGATCTCGTTGAGCCAGGATCGATGCTCGTTCTCGACCCGGGCCGACAGTCCCTCGCGCAGTTGCTCTGCAAGTTCACGGGACTCTTCGTCGCGAGCACCGCTGTCAGCGGCCACAACCACGCTGCGGATGTCGCGCAGGTCGACCTTGTCGATTCCCGCGATGGCGGCTTCAGCCCGGTCGCGCCAGAGAGCTGCGTTCAAATCAGGTGTCAGCTTCTCTGCCAAGGCAACCAGCGGTTCCGAGGAGACCTTGGGGATACCTTCGGCCTGAGCCATCTTGTTCATCCGGTCGATCGTCTTGCGCAGACCGGGGACACCTCCCTTGATAACCTCCTCGGCGAGCGGATGTTGGATCTCCGGCAATTTTGCGAGAGCGGCACGACGGTTATTGGTGCGGGGACGAAGGCGGTGAGCCCTAGGCGTAGAGCGTGGTTTCGGCCGCCTCTGGGAGCTGGCCCGACTGTTTCGCTTGCCTTGCTGGTCCCGCGAGGCCCCCTTGTCGGTACCGCCACGGTTTTTGTCGCGGGTCTTGGGGCGGCCCTCGGGGCGGTCGGCCCGCTTCTGATCACGGGAGCGGGCATCCTCGCCGGGGCGGCGGCGATCCTGTTTCGTGGCGGATCTTGAAGTTCGGTTGTCGTCGTTTCTGCGCCGTTCGCCGCGGTCTGCGCGTTTGCGGCGGGTTGGCGCGGTGCCGGGCCGATCCCTGTCGGCGCCGCGTGCCCGGGAGCGGATCTTGGGTGCCAGTTGTGAAGTGACCAGCGGCTGCTTTCGACCCGAACCGAGCAGCGGCAGTATCTCAACTTCAGCTCTCGGAGACCGGGTGGGAAGCACAGCGGTGATCTCGAGTCCATCGAGAGTCGCGTCGGCCTCCACCTTCAAGACATCGCCGACCTCGGTCCCTTCTGGGAGCAGCGAACCGTCGAGAGTTCCCTTCGGTTGCTTCGCGCCTGCGGCACGCCAAGTCCACTTGCCGTCGGAGCGATTTGAGGTCAGTTCGATTTCCAGCCTTCGAGCCACGCCCAAGAACCGTATCGGCCAGTTCGCTATCAACCACTTTCAAAAGACGGGCTGGCACTCGCCGCGGCATCGATCCCTGCCCAACCGTATTGTCCAACGGCCGGTGGCGGTGGGTGGTTGGTTGCACGTCGGCCTTGTGTCGTGGTGTCTTCTGAGGATGTGTTGCGTGCGGAGGTATGGCAGACCCGTGCAACCGCCGCACAGGTGGCCGACTGCCCGAGGAAAGCGGCGGTTCTTTTCGGCTTGACCGCCGGAAATCATCGTTATGTAAAGTTGACGCGCTATCTCTGCGGAATACCGCTCGCCGAGTGCCAATCGATTGGGGATGCGGCCCTTGAGTATTGTGCGACAAGTGGACAAAGACGGACGCATCGAGCTGACCCTGCGACTCCGGAGCCGTGGCGACACAGAAGCCTTCGAGGAGTACATCGGCGCGCTGATCGGACTCCTGCCGCGTACCAGCGGAATCCTCGAACGCAGGATCGCCGACACAGACGTAGAGTCCGCGGTCCCCGACGCAGTTCTGGTCGTCTCGTTTCCAGACGGCGCCTCGGTGGACGGCTGGTTGCGAGACCCGCTTCGCGAGGAGCTCGAGGACCTAGCGCAGCGCGCCGTCACCCACTCGCTGATCACCGACAGCAGGTACCGACCCGCGCCCACAGTCGGCGAGCGGGCCGAGGTCATGTCGATCCAACCCGATGACCGTGGGCTCGTGGAGCTCAGACCGTCACCAGTTCACGGGACCGGTGTGTTCGCTCTGGTGGAACTTGGACAGGACTCCCTGATTGGCCGCTATACCGGCGCTCCCACCAAAATCAACGGAAGATATGTCTTGTGGGTGGAGGGTGACGACGGCTCATGGGAAGGGATCGACGGCACCGGCGACCTGCGCTTCTTGAACCACAGCCGCTCCCCCAACGTCGTATTCGATGGACCGGACCTCTATGCACTGCGCGATGTCAGCCCCGGCGAGGAACTGCTCTTCGACTACGGCGAGGACTGGTCCGACACCCCCTAGATGCCGAGCGTCTGACAAACGCGCAAGCGCGCAATGAACGTCGTTTGCGGGTGACAGACGCCGCTGGATCACGCGAGACTGGGGGCGATGCACGATTCGACCCGAGGACGACTGCTGGTGGCGGCACCGACACTTGTTGACCGCAACTTCTACCGGTCTGTCGTGTTCATTCTCGAGCACAACGAGGAGGGGGCGATCGGGGTGGTCCTGAACCGGCCGAGCGAACTGCCCGTCTCCACAGCCATCGAGGGTTGGTCCGAACAGGCGACCGAACCCGCAGTCGTGTTCCTCGGTGGTCCCGTCTCGCCCTCCTCGGTCATCGCCCTGGCATCGTTCGATCTCGCCACAGCCGGCGAGCGCTGGAATCAGATTCTGGGCAGCATCGGGACGGTCGACCTTGAAGTGCCTCCCGAGCAGGTGCCTGGACTGGGCGGCGTGAGGATGTTCGCCGGTTACGCAGGTTGGACCGGAGGCCAACTCGAGGCCGAACTGGTCACCGGCAGCTGGTTCGTCGTCGACGCCGAACCCGACGATGTCCGCACCGCCAACCCGGGGGAGCTCTGGTGGGAAGTGTGCGCCCGCCAGCGGTCCTCGATTCGCCATTTGGCGCACTACCCCCACGATCCTCGACACAACTGAAACCCGGAGCGGTCGATTGAAGGGGGGCGGGCTTCAATGCTTCGAGTCGCGAAAAGGCACCCGGCTGACCGGCAGCGTCTAGCGGTCGAGCAACCTCGCAGACTCAACGGCTTCCTCGAATGCGGGAGCTTGGCCCCAGACCGTCAACGCGATTGCGTTCCCGAAGCCCTCCCTGAGGGCGTCGTTGGCAGCTGAGCCGAACTCGAGAGCAGGACTCTGCCCGTATCCGCCATCGGGCCGCGGCACCGGTGTGCGCATCCCACTCGTCGCTCGTTCCCACAACTCTGATGTCCGTTGGCGAATCACGGTCGCGTGCTCGGAGCCCGCGAGTGCCCACAGGTCGTACAGGTCACGACCTCTGTCGACCAGACCTTCGAGATCACCAGCAACAGATCGTCGGTGCATCGCGTCGAACTTGTTGACCGCCGTCCATTCGGGACGCACGCACGGAATACGGAACCCTCCAACCTCCGAGTACTTGCCTGTGAGATCCATGCCGGAGTGAACGGCGATGAGCGAGTTCACCTCCTGAGCCACCACAAGGCCGTCATCAGATCCTTGCAGCGCGGTCTCCACCCTCAAGAACCCCGGGTGGCCCTCCAGGTCGACTGTGGTGGTTCTCACATTGCGTCCGAGTGTCTTGTGGTCGTTTGCCTCGACGGCTTCGCACATCGCGTTGCTGATACGCCGATGAACAGCAGCGAACGCACTCGGTGACATCTGCTCGTCCGCAAACAGGTTCCCGTCGATGTCTTCGGAATAGCGCTCCGCCACACGCCACGCCGCAGTCAGAGATGTGCCGCCACCGAACGCCCAGCGGCCTACCCGGCGATCAGAATGCCTCGCCTTTTGAGCCGGCACCAGAACTTCGCCGTCTTCGGGCAGAACTTTCCGCAATCCATGCAAAGCACGGACAAGCCAATAGTCGTGGACGACCTGTCGTTCGGGCAAGCCGAGAGCATCCGCGGCGGAACGGACGGCCGCGCTGAACGTTGCCCGGTCTGCCGCCGGACCCGAACCCGCGGTCGGCGGGGTCAATGCTCGGCGAGCAGCGGCACGTTCTCGGTGCCGAGCATCATCTGTAGCCGACTCGAGAGCGGCGCGTCCTGCCGGCAACGTGCGCCCACCGTCCTCAGCACGGCGATGGCCAGCGTGCGGGCACGCATCCTTGAGGTTCTTGCAAGGCTTGCCGCTCGACGTGTCGTTAGAACCGCACAGCGCGCGTCGACGGCTCATGCCGCCGAGGACGCAATGGCAACTGGCCCGGGAAGCGCTTGAACTGCATCACCGAGCCTCACATGAAATTCTCGCGGCTGCGAACGCTCATCGGCCGCTGCCGCCAGCAGGGCATCTTGGCGGAGGACAGCGCCGACGCCGAGCCGATGCTGCGACACACCCGAGCGCAGCATGTCCATTGCGGCATCCCATGGAAGGCACTCCAGAATTCCGAACGCACGGACCGCTTCGACGAGCGTCACTTCGGCCCAAGACAATCCAAGTCGAGACTTATTGCTGCGACGATGGAAGCGAGCGAACTTCCATGGCGACGTCGGGGGCCGCCCCACAACGGCGAAGTCGTACCTGCAGGGATGCTGGAGCGTCCAGCCGAGCCAGTTGAGGGCAAAACCTGATGCACCACCACCACCCGGGCCGGCGAGCTTCAACGATCCGTAGACGCGATCCGCGTACGGCACTCGCGGCTCGTCGGCCTCGTGCCACAGTTTCGAATAGAAACCTTGCATCTCGCGGTGGATCGGGCTCCTCTCGTCTGCTGACAGCCGGCTGAGCAGCGGACGCACGACGCTGGACCGTCCGGGCACCTCCGATGCGAAGAAGAACTCACCGCCGGGCAGATCGTCGAGCCATGCCCGTGATTGGGAGGTGGCGGTAGGCATATGACCATCGTACGGATCAGACCACCAATAATGCAACACATTCAGTCAAGGTGGTCAACATCGTCTCTTCAACCACCAACTGTTGTGGGTTTCGGCGTAAGCTAGCGTGGACCTGCCCACGTTGACGCGCCCAGCCGCGAACGGAGTGCATCATGAGGATCGGATTTGCAGGACTGGGCAACCTCGGCAGCAAGCTCGCCGGAAGCCTCTTGCGCAACGGAGTCGACCTCGTGGTGCGCGACCTCGACGAGGCCGTGGTGCGGTCCTTCACCGACCGCGGCGCGAGCCGAGCCTCGTCGCCCAAAGAACTCGCCGAACGCTGCGACGCGGTGATCACCTGCCTGCCGTCGCCGACAGTCTGCGCCGAGGTCATGGAGGCAGACGACGGAGTGCTCGCGGGGCTCGGCGAGGGCAAGCTCTGGTTGGAGATGTCGACCACCGACTCCGCCGAGGTCCGCCGTCTTGCGGGTCTCGCTGAAGCACGCCGGGCCACCCCGGTCGAGTGCCCGGTGTCGGGGGGCTGCCATCGTGCTGCTACGGGGAACATCTCGATCTTCTGTGGCGGTTCCAGGGAAGCGTTCGATCTGGCGCTGCCGATTCTGGCGATGATGGGCCGGAAGATCCTCCATACGGGTCCGCTGGGGTCGGCCTCGATCCTCAAGGTCGTGACCAACTATCTCGCCTCGGTCAACCTGGCGTCGATCGGTGAGGCCTTCGCGGCAGCACAGCAGTCGGGAATCGACCTTGCCACCACGTATGAGGCGATCCGCATCTCCTCGGGCACTTCGTTCGTGCACGAGACCGAGGGTCAGGTGATCTTGAACGGTTCCTACGACATCGGCTTCACCCTTGATCTGGTGCAAAAGGACATGAGCCTGTTCCTGGGCCTAGCCGAGCGTGCCGACCTGGCGCTCGAGGTAGCGCCCGTCGTAGCGGCGATGTTCGACGATGCAGCCGCAAGGTACGGGCCCCGTGCACTGAGCCCGCGGGTCGTGCAGCGCTCTGAGGAAGCTGCCGGATCCGATTTCCGCGCTCCCGGATTCCCGCCCGAGTTGATCGACGAGGAACCCGAACAGCCCGGTTACGAAGTCGTCGTCAACCCCGGCTGATCGGTCGGGTTGCGAAGGTTCTCGGACTGCACGAAGATCCCTTCGGCCTGTGCGCACAGCGTGTCACCGGAGTGGATCGTGCCCGCAGCGAACACTTTGCGGCGTTCGCGGCGGTCGACCCAGCCCCGCAGCGTCAGCGCAGTGCCCAGAGGTGTCGGTGTGCGATAGACGACGGTCAGCGTGCCGGTGTAGCCGCCGATGCCGTTGACGACGCAGGCACACCCTAGGAGCTCGTCGAACAGGGCCGCGACCACTCCCCCATGGACGCAGTCCGGCGGCCCGTTGAAGGCTGACGTGAAAGTCGCCTCCCCGTGGATCTCGAAACGGTCGTCGACGGCGACCCTTCTCATCGTCGCGGGCGGCGAGACCGGGTTCAGCGGGCCGACCAGCGGGCTGTAGGGGAAGAACTCCGAAGGGTTTTCTGACCTGGGCTCTGCGGGTGGTGCTGGCCCGTCGGCCCCGCCTTGGGCCTGCTCTACGGCCGCGTCGTCAAAGACCAGACAGGACTGCATCCGGATTCCCGGCACGACCAACGGCGCGAGATCGTCGCGCAGCGCGCGGACCCGAGCGATCGCAGCGGTGAGGTCCACCCCGTCGAGGTCGGCGGTGCGGACCACCTCTATCAACTCGCGCAGCGCCCCATTGAGTTGAACAGGCTCCAGGATGCCTTGTTGGCCTTCAGGCATTCGGGTGACCGTAGCGTCGGTTCGCTGCAGTTGGCACTCCGAGCAGTCCGGCACGGCCACAAAGCAGGACATGGATCACTACGACCCCGGCGAACGTTGGCACTCCGAGCAGTCCGGCACGGCCACAACGACGACGGTTACGAGCCTGGAGTCAGCGTGAGGCTCAGGCCCCCGGCCTGCGAAGCACTCACCTCGACCCGCCAGTGGTGAGCACTGCTGCAGTCGAGCAACGCCCTCGGTTGGTCGGAATGCAGGCAGAACTCGCTGCCGACGGCCCTCAATCGACCGAAACGCACAGGAACGCCGAACTCAAAGCCGGCCTGATTGCCGACTTGAGCCTGGCGCCGTTCGGGGCCCAACCCGACGCTCTGGTCGATCCAGTGGACCGAGACCCCGAGTTGTGTCCCGACCTCAGTGTCTGCGAGACCCCGTTCCCAGTCGTCTTGGGGGTCGCGCACTTCGAGGTGCCACCATCGCCGGTTGAAATCAACTGGCTGCTCGGACGCTTCTTGTGGGAGGAGGGCAAGCATCTGCACTCCCCCGCTGCAGCATGGCGACAGCGTGTAGGCACCGGTGGAGCTGCGATGGACGCGGACTGCGTCGGGGTGTATCCAGCCCGACGCATAGCGGTTCACCGCAATCGTTCCCACGGGCCAGTTCTGGCCTGAGGACAAGACGTCTGCGGGATTGTCGTACTCCGAGCCGGTCTCACCGGAGTACGAGTGCGGCCAACATTGGGCATGCCCCAGCTCGTGTACCGCAATCGCACTCTGGTCACCTCGTGCATGCACCGCGATGGCGACCATCCTGCCACTCTCGCCGAACTCGCGGGCGCTTGTGGAGCCTATGTATCCGCAGGTGCCGACTCCGGCCCATCCCCCCAGCGGATCGAGCGCGGCCTCATCGACGAGGACCAGCGCTCCGCTGCGCGATTCACTCCACTGATTTTGCAGAACCTCCTCGAAACACTCCTGCGGGCCGGCGGTGCCGCCGGACACCGCCCTGGTGTCGTCTCCGGCGGAGAAGTCGATGTCGTATTGGCCGGCGCTGGCCCACTCGAACCACTCGGCCGCCTCCCCCAATACGTCATCAACATAGGCGACCCGATCTGCTCGGTCCGATTCCCGCGCACTGCAAACGAACACTTGCCAGGTCTCCTCACCACAGAAACTGAGCCGCTCGGTGATCTCGTCGACCCTGACCAGACCATGAGGATCGTCGCCGCTCCGGTCGTCGCATCCAAGCAGCGCGTCCGGTGCGTCCGGTGCCGGGTCCGGCACTCGGGGTGCGTCGGCCCCGTTCGCGGCGATGCTGGTCGGCGCCGGTTCTGCGGGCCCCCCAAGCGTCGTGGGAGGCACCGTTGAGGGCACCGCTGTAGGCACCGGGGAAGCGTCGGGAGTTGTTGACACCTCGCCGCCGTTGCTCAGCGATGCGACGACACCAGCGGCGACAACGGCCGCGACCAGCGCCGCGCCCGCGACCAACAGCCTCAGATCAACCAACCTCCGATCGACCCGTCGACCGTGTGCAAAGGACCCAGCGGCTCGGCCCGCGCCGCTCCGACTGCACACGTCGGGGTCAAAAGCGTCCGGCTCGGAGAACCGGTCATCGCCACCCTCATCGTCTGAAGCCGAGAAGAAACCGTCCGGCTCGGAGAACCGGCCATCGCCACCCTCATCGTCTGAAACCGAGAAGAAACCGTCCGGCTCGGAGAACCGGTCGTCGCCACCCTCATCGTCTGAAGCCGAGAAGAAACCGTCCGGCTCGGTGAACCGGCCATCGCCACCCTCATCGTCTGAAGCCGAGAAGAAACCGTCCGGCTCGGTGAACGGATCGTCGCGACCCTCATCGTCTGAAGCCGAGCAGAACGGATCCTCAGGTCTCAAACGACGGACCCCGCGGTGCTGGTCGGCCGGTCGTCATGGCCCTCGTCCTGCCAACCGATCTGGTCCTGGGGACGCACTGCGCCCGACAGGTCGAGGCGCCACCCGACCACCAGCGACCGACCCTCGGCAGCGTCGGGTATCACATACCTTCGGGTCGGCAACGGCTGTGAACTCTCGGCCGGCCGATGCGCTCCCGGACGCAGCAGGTCGTTCCAGTCGAAGCGGTGCGGCTGATCGGCGAAGGTGAAGAAGGACTTGGCGTCGATCCCGGGCTGAAGACCATGCACCGACTTGATCGACTCGAACAACTCCAGGTACTCGTCAGCCAATTCGTCGTCTTGATAGCGGACCACCTGGTCGTCGGTCGCCTGTCGGACCGCCCAGCCGCTCCCCTCGTCGTCCGGGTCCGCAGCGACACCTTTGGAAAATTCGGTCCGGGCGCCGTAGACGTCGCTGTGGTCGTGCCGGTCTCGGCGGGCCACGCTGTCGCGCGGCAGTATGTCGTGGTCCGGATCGTCGAAGTTGCCGAGGAACCGCTCCCGGTAGCGATCGGACCATGCCCGATACACCCGGTGGTAGCAGTCGGTCAACCATCCCGAATCAACCGCTGATTCCTGTTTGCGCCGTCGCAGGGCATCGAGTCTCGGGGGCGTCACCTCGGCGCAGGCGACCAGCATCGAGTGCGGCGGCGGCGACTGGAAGGCCAGATCATCAGGCGACAGCGCGGAGTCCCGTGCGTTCGGCAACGGTCCGAACGGGCGATGCAGAAACTCGGTGATGATCGACCGGTGGTCGCTGAACTGCTGGGCACTGTTGTACAGTCTCACCAGTTCGACTGCGTAGTGCCCGCAGTGTCTGCCGAGGCGTTCGCGCCGCGCACTGAGGTACTCGAAGCGCTGAAAATTCTCGTTCAATTTTCGCAGGGGCTTCCACAGCAGAGCTGTTGCCACGGCCAGGTACAAGGGGATCAGAACGTACCATTCCGCCAAAGGAGACGAGGTCCCCCCGTTGGTCAGAGCCTCGAAAGGCGTGGCGAACTCCCAGACGCGTGCCAGGTACGACCAGCGTTGGTCGATGGCGTAGGCGAGCGCGACGACCAGGAGCAACGCCAAAGACAGCAGCCGAAACCTGACCGACCTCTGGGCAGCGCGCGCGTCGTCGTATGCGTCGGCCACCGAGACCCGTCCGCAGTTCTTTCTGAAGCCGCGCTGGGCCTCGAGCAGTCCCCGGCGCAGCGTGTCGGCCAGCCTCTCCATAAGCGTGTCACGCGGCGCGACCCGCTCGGGAGGCTCCGGCGTGGGCTCGGCTTTGTCGAAGCGCTCTCGGAAACTGCGACGCGGAGGCTCTTTGGACTCCTCGGAATCGGTTTGTTCCTCGTCGTTGTCCGAAGCGAATCGATAGCGCCCGTTCCCGACTGCGGGCCCGTCATCAGGCATTGACTCATCAGGCATTGACGATGCAGGGGGTTCAGGCGGTTCAGGTTCGGCCAACAGGTCCGTGGCTTCGGCGGGCGCGACCGGCGGTGCCACACCGCTCGGGTCGGTCCAGATCAATCGCTTGGAGTCGCCGTCGATCGACAGTGCGGGATGCGTCACTCCAGCAGGCAACGGGCCGCCGTCAACCAGACCGAACATCGTCTCACGCATGGTCTGCCAAGCCTCGGGATTCAGGGCGAGCCTGTGCGAGAGCCCGATGTCGACGAAATCGCTGCGTTCGAGGTGTTGGATCAGGCTCGGCAGGTCCGCGGTGTCGTCAAGCTTGAGCCGCGACTCCCCCCTCGACGCCTCGGTGAATCCCCCGGTGCGGTCGCCGAGCCGCTTCAGCGCCTGTTCAGCCTTGGTATCGGCTACCGGCCAAGGCACGGCGTCGAACAGGCGGCTGAAGACCCGCCGGGGGCTGAACCGGTCCGGTGGGTCGGGCACCAGCGGCGGAGGTTCGCAGACGAATCGGCTCTGCTTGGCGAGGAACTCGGCCAACCGCAGGGGTGGCACCTCGACTGGGCGCGCCCGGGTGACGCCCGCAGTGTTGGGCAGAGGCCAGGGTGGAGCTTTCGGTGTTGCCAAGACCGGCACCGGCGGCGCGTGGAGTATCCTCATCTGGGCGTGGACGTAGCGGGCCGGCTTGTACGGTCCGTCGGACCGGTCCGGCTCCCACTCGAGGCTCTTGACCGCCTTGCTCCAACCGCCCGCGGCGCACAGCGCAACCAGGGCGCAGAGACTCAACGCCTCGCGGTCGGCGGCCCTCAGTCTCGGCAGCGACTCGTGGGCTTCGACGCTGCTGTCGTGGATCAGGTGGAAGTCCCAGATCGGCATGCAGTCCTCGACCTCGCGGACAACCGCTCGGTCGGCCACCTGCACGGTCAGGGACCGGAGCCTCATTGCCGATCCCAGCATTTCCTCAAGTGCTGCGTGGGCCTCCTGTTCGCGGCGACGCGCCGCACCCTTGGAGACCGACCCCCCGGGCCCGTGCGGGTGGCGCAGCACCGCGAGCCAGACCTCTTCACGATAGAGCCTCGACATCGCCACGCCGAAGGTGCGCCGAGTCCACTCACCGGCTTCGTTGCACCAACACAGCGCCGAGTAGCCTTGGTCGACGAACTCGGACGCGGGTGCCCAGACCACCTCGCCGAGCAGGCCCGCCGCGCACCAACCGGCAAGGCTCTCGTTGAGCGACTGCGTCAACTCCTCTGAGTCCGACGACGCCAAGACCACCAGGCGCCCAGAGTTGCTCATACCACGCTGCCCCGCTCGCTGCCAGCCTTCAACAGCATGTGAAGTTCGCTGTAACACTTCCCCAGCAATTCAACCAACTCCATCGTCGGCACACCCTCGTCGGCGCGACCGTCGCGTCCTTTGTGGAATATCTTGCCTTCGTTGCGTTTGGTCTTTTGATCCCAGAACCAGCCGTCGTTGGCCTCGAGGTACTTGAGCGCCGACTCTCTTCGCTCGGTGGGATTCGAACCTCTGACTTTCGGCTGCTCTGAGGCGACCGTCGGAAATGGCGGGCTGCCGGTCTCGAGCAGATGTTCCAGCTCGGCGTGGATCCGACCCTGTGTCACTGGCTCGCCCAGTTCGTAGAGGCGCTTGAAACCGTCATAGGTGCGAAAACCCGCGCTCGGGACCATCCCGTAGGTGAGCGAGAAGCTCTCAAGCAGAACCGGAAGAATGTCGTTCTGTGCACTCAAACGACTCAACAGCGGCCACGGGAAAGATGCCACCCCATGCTCGGTTGTGATCCGGATGGGGATGTCGGTGTCGGCGGTCACATAGCCGCAGAGCCGCGCCACCGCGAACCCGCGGATGACCGACTCCAACAGCTCCCGCGGCAGCGGCACGAAGGCGTCGAGCCGCCTCCCCCTGCGCCACATCCAGAAAGACGACGCCCTCTCGCCGGGATCCTCGGTAGCCGAGAGGGCATCGCTGATGGGATCCGTTATGGACCTCACCACCAACGGGTGTATCGGGTGCTTGAGGTACTGAGAGATCAGCACCGACGTTGTGTCGGCATTGCCTGACTCATAGGCGTCGTCGCCGACGATCTTGCGTGCGTCCTCAGCAGCAGGATGACCCTCAAGGAACGGGAACTGGCTGCAGATGGTCGTGAACTCGATCGCCTTGTCGTGGCATTGCCCATAGAGGTCGGCGTTGATCGACACCAAGGGCTCCGAGCGGTTCTTGGCCGCACCAAGTTGGCTTCGGAACCTCCGAAGGCGCTCGACGTGGTCGACTCGGCGCCTGTCGGTGTCGGAATCGTGCTCGCTGAGATAGGCGGCCAAGCCTTCGTCGAGGAAACGTTTGAATCTCCCGCCGGGATCGTTCATCCAGCGTTCAACCCGCTCAATAATGTCTTCGGCCCTTGCATCGCAGGTCATGTCCACGGGTTGCCCGGGAGTCCAGCGCTTGAATTGTGAGAGGTGTACCAGCGGCTTGATCTCATCGTTGTCGGCTCTCAACTCGGTGCCGGTGATGAGGCAGTACCGCAACGGGTCTGTGGACCTCCCGCCGTAAGGAACGCCACCTTCGGCAACCTCGGCACAGAGGTGTCCCAAACTGTTGGTCCATGTGCCGTGATGCTCCAGCGGGAACTCCACGGTTGACGGCAGATACTTTCTGGGCACACCCTCCAGATCGGGCCACGACTTGACCTCGTCGCTCTGGTACGCCTCGCCGACCTGGGCCGATGCAGCACGAAAAGAATCAGCGATGCTCCCCAGCAATTGCGTCTCGGCATGTTCGAGCACCTCGGCCGCCCTGGTGAGACGGAGGCTCCGCCAGTGCAAGGCAATGCCCTGAACCACGGCTGTCACCGCTTCGTCGAGCCGCGGGTCGTCGGAACTGACCGTCCCTGAAGCTCGAGCGATTGTCGCAAGGCCCTCCGCGACCCGCTTGGAATACTTGGCGCTGTCTCTGGAAGCCGCCGCGCGCAGTAAGGTGACCTCCTCACGGTTCAACCGCGTCGCCGCTTCGGTCACCGCGGCAACGGCCACCGGCATCGACTGCACCGCGGCCACCTGCGATGCAGCTCTGCAGGTGGCGTGGACCACGTCCTGGCACCAGGCTTGATCCCGTGCGGACAACTCCCTGGTCGTTCGCTCGACCTCCTCGACACGGCGCCTTCCGGACCGCTCGAGTTGACCGCGCCATTGCTCGCCGAAAGCCTCCTGTCCACTGGGGAGATCCTGTTTGATCTCGCGCTTGCGCCGGCTCACAGTTTCTCGCAGCTGTTCATCTGACGCGAACTGTGTTCGTGCTCCCTTGAGCCCAGGAAACTGTTCGGGCCGCGCCTCCCACCTCGGCCAAGCCTGGTAAACCATCTCCGCGTAGATCTTGCCGGCCTCCTCCACCTTGCGTTCATCAGAAAGGCCGTCAGGCAGGTCGCCGGCGAGCCTGAGATGACCCTGGATCAACCCCTCGAGAATCTGCTTGCCCAACTGGTGCTTGGCCCACTGCGCGAAGCGTTCGCGGCCGACGGTCAGCTTGGCCGCGCCGAACGAAGAGAGCGCGCCGAGCTGCTGCTCTCGCCCGAACGGGTACCCGCCATAGTTCTGGCTTGCGTTCGCTTGCCAGTTGACGTTGATGAAGTTGTGGACCTGCTCCTGCACGGTGTTGGACGTGACCCAACTCGAAAGGGCCTCCCCGACCGCACGGTAGAACTCTTGGGTGCTACCCAGGTCGGCGCCGCTGTAACCGGCCTTGCCGAGAATAAACGCCGAGTGGGGGCCGACGCCCTCATCTTGCACATTGCTCGTCGCAAGCGGCGAATCGATCTCGTCGGGCTTGGCCCAGTAGGCCGCCAGCATCTCTGAGATCAGGCCCAGAGAGTTGGCCGTCATCGAGTCGTTCTTTGCTTGGAAGTCGAAAATGTCGTTGGCGAACAGCACCAGGGTCGGGTAGTTCCCGAGCGGGTCGCTGCGGCGCAGCAAGTCCACCACGTCGAGGGCCACACCCGCTCCGGTGCCTCCTGCCATTGAGGAGCACACCACGACCAGGGGCTCAGGCGTGTCAGACCCGAGTTCGGTATCCAACCCCAAGCACTGGCCCACCGCGTAGAGCTCGGCGTTCCCCGACTTGGCCCGCCTGAACGCTTCTTCGAGGCGCGGCTTCAAGGTGCGTTCAAGCGAACGCAACCCGACTGCCCTGCCGATGGCGCGGACCTGGCCGGCACCGTCCTTGAGGGGGACGTTCACCTCGTCGGGGTCGGGCAGCCAGCCGCACAACAATTCCGGGTCGCCGCGGTGTCCGCTGTGCCCCGCCACCAATGAACGATGCAGCGCGGCGTAGGCGTCGAACTCGGCGGACAGGGTAAGGAAGTCATTGCCCGGAATGGTCGGGATCTCGGTCGGGTTCTCCTGGGTTGTCAGCGTGTCTAGGGCGATGAACTGCCAGGAGTCGGGCATCCCGTTCTGCCAGGCGGCCTGGTCCAGAGTCCGTTTGACCGCGGAACGCACGTAGCGCACAGCCTTCTCCCCGGAACCGCCGCATCCGATGAATATCACTGGTCTGAGCATTCGGTGTTGCCTTTCTCTATTAGAAGCCCGAATTGAACGGGTTGTCTGAACTGCGGAAGGGATCTCCTGAGCCGCCGGAGGGGTCGCTCGTGCCGCTGAACGGGTCGTCTGAGCCGCCGAAGGAGTCGCGTGGTGGACTGTCGCCGCTTCGGGATTGGGTGGTCTCAGCGGATTCTGCCCCCGAGCCTGTTCGCGTGTCGGCTCGCAGCCGCTCGACCGCATCCCGAGCCGCGTCCTCGACATCGCGGACGTGTTGGGTTTGGTCGTCAAGTGCAGAGGGCAGGTCCCAAACGATCAGCTCGAATCGCGAGTCGCTGTGTGCCACAACTACCCAACCTTGTTGCAAGCTGCTGCCGACGATCCCGACCGCGCGATCCTTCTCGGGCCTAATTGCGCGGGGCCCGGCACATCCGGCGCCTCCCGAATGGACTGCCTCGATCGACGGCGGCTTTCCGAACAGGAGCGGAATCCAACTCGACGCCAGCGTCACATCGCCGACCCGTGCCGTCACAGCCCGTCTAGTCAGGTCCATGCAGACGTTCTTTTCGGCCGCTTCGATCGAACGATCCAGAGCATCCATCGACAGTGGCTGCATTTGGTACTCAGCATTGCCGAGCGCGTTCCAGGGACGCAGCCTCCAAGCGACGAGCACCCGCAGCAGCCCGGCCAACACGATCAGCGTCAGCAGAATCGGCAAGAACTTCGCGAAGGTGTCGCTCGCGGTCGCTAGGTCCACCCGAAACTCTGCGGATCGAACCGACTCAGTGCGCGGTTGCGTCCGCTCTTGGACCTCGCGCCACAGATCGTCCATCTGCTGTCTCGACGGCGCCACACCGTCGGCGCGGATCTTTTCTTCGAGGTCCCCTGGCGGCGATATCTCGAAGTGCAACACCGCGATGACATCGCTGTCAGAAGACAAGCCGAGATCAAACGCGATCTCCGGGCAGTCCGTTCCTTCAGGGGGGACCGAGCACGCATAGTCGAAATCCACCGGCAGCTGCTTCGTCTCGCTGCCGATCTCAGCAGTCGCGCCCTGCAGCGTGACCACACCGCCGAACTCCGAACTGCCGGCGTTCAACCCGAAGCTCACCTGATCGCCTGAGACCTCGTAGGGTGCGGGCTCGAGGCTCAACAGGGGCACAGCGTCGGACCCTCCCATTTCGAGCCAATCCTTGAGATCCTCGTAATTTTCGCGACGCATGAGATGTCGAGTCAAACCTGCCAGTGGGAGTTCTCCTATGTCTCGTGACCATTGCATCTCCTCCACGTTGCCGTAGGTGAATGATTGGCCCAATACGGCAACGATCTTGATCGGATCGCTCTCAGTGTGTGCTTGGTCGAGCGCCATGGTGTCTCCGCCACCGTCAGCACTGTCCCACCAGAGGAGTTCGTCGAACAAGCTCGGAATAACGAAACGGCGCCCGGCCTCGCTGTCGCCCACCGGCACTGGGTCACAGACGGTCAAAGACCTGCAGGTCAAGTTCTCGCGGGCCGGATACACCGGCTCACCACTATTATCGCGGGGTTGCAGGCGCAACTCGACATCGGAGTAACCGCCCGGATAGTTGACGACGAACCCGGTCAGGGTTCCGTCCTCGTTCACAGACATTTGCTCTGCTGTCGGAGCCACGTCAGTGATCTCTCGCAGGGCTGAGGCGACCTTCCTGGCCTCATCGGCAGCTTGAGGCGTGTCACCCCAGAATTGCAGATCCCACTCCCCTTCCCATTCCCAGCTGTCGCCGACACGCTCCTGTGCCGCTATGTGACCAATGATCTCCCAGCGGCTGTCGTAGGGCCTTCGAGACCAGAACCCGAACGACCGAACCGGTTGATAGTCGCTCAGATTTGCATCGCCTTGCGGAGCGACGACGATCTCTTCGTTGCGACCCGACGGTGACACCAAGCGAAACCTGATCGCTTCTGGGTTTCGTATTTCTTGATTGAGGAACGTCATGTCCAAGAAGAGGCGAAAGCCCTCGGTGCCGGGATCCAAGGTGAACTCGTAGACGCACGGAGCATCCGCGGTGCCAACGCCTTCACATTCACCAAAATCCTCGGGAAGCCCTTGCTCCTCATTGGGCAGGTCGTCGTCGGTTGGCAGCTCAGCCTGGACCTCATAGACGACTTCGTTGATCAGTTCGTCCAGAGCCGAAGTGATCTGTTCGGCATCAAATTCGTCTTTGATCTCACCGTTGAGGGCGAACGGACAGTCGCGCCCGTCGTCCTCCCCGAACAGATACCTCAGGGGCCCTGCGTCTACCGTCCCGGCGCTGGACTGCAACAGCACTCCGACGGTGTACAGGTTGATCTCTGACAAGTCTCCCATCGCCGTCGAGGAGCACAGGGTCTCCACCTGCTGCCACTCCTCGGGTGTGACGCCGTTGCTGCCGTCGGTCGCGTGTTCACCGTCGGTGAACCACAACAACAGGTTGCATGTGCCTGTTGTCGAAGCGGCGTCGAATCGTTGATCCAACCCGCGCATTGCCTCTCGATAGTCAGTCCTCCCACGCCCGCTCCCCAACGAGGTGATTTCGGAGTATCGTCCGATCAGTTCGCGCCGCGCGTCCGACGCGGACTGCCATCCGTGCTTGTTGTGATAAACGGTGTTGAACGTGTCCACCGCGATGTCGATGTTGGCTGCATCATTGCCAGCCAGTTCGGCCAGGTTCTCAACCGCAGCCTGCAACCCGTCTCGACGGTTGCGGTCCGGGTCGGTCGCCTCGAGACTTCCTGAGGCGTCCAGTAGCAGGACTACGTTGATCTGGTTCTGCGCTTCGGACAGCTTGCACTTGGCGGTGGGGCTGATGCCGGTCTCGGCGGAGGCGGGACGGTCGGGCGCAGCAAGGGCGAGGATCGCGCCCAGCAGGCCCAGCAGAAGGGCGAGGCCGAAGAGGCGACCGAACCTCATCACGCGCCCGCCATCGACGAGGCCGCCAGCCAACCGACGAGGAGCGCGGCCACGAACGTGCCGACGCGCAGCGCCACCGTGGTCAGGCAACGGCTGTAGTTGTGTAGGCGGTACCGCGATCTGCGCACGAACAGGTCGGTCAACACCGCCAGCACATAGGCCAGCGCCGCCAGGCCCACCATGGCGTAGCCCGGTGCGCCGGCCAATGACACCACCAGAGCAGCCAGCGACAAGACCAGCGGCCCCACGCCGACCACGCGGTGTCTCTGGCCCAACCCAGTGCCGGAAACCACAGGCACCGCGGCCGCATCAGCGACCAGTTGATCGTCTCCGAAGACGTCGTCGGTGCTTCCCCAAGGATCATTACTCATTGGGCAGACTCCTCATTGGGCAGACTCCAGTTCTGTGCGATAGCGGTGTTCACGGAGCCGAACAGTAGTCCAGGTGTGTGACAATGGCCCGCGCGATCGACATTTGGGGGGCAAAAACCTGCGAGATGCCAGTCGACATTTGGTTTGCGCGGCGCTCCGAGCGATACGATCCGCGCCGCAAATCGATACGCGCACAAGATCGCGTCGCTCACCGGAGTCGCATCGGGAATCGGGCGGGCGACGGCCCGGCGCCTCGCCGCCGAGGCGGCCTGCGCGTTCGACCTCGACATCGACGAAGCCAAACTGGCAGAGACCGAAGCGGAGATCACCTCCGCGGGTCAGCAGCTGTCCAGACGGGTCACCGACGTCCGCTCGGACCCAGAGTGCCGCGCTGCCGCCGAGGCCTGTGTCGCCACCTACGGAGGGATCGACGTGCTCGGCAACATCGCCGGGATCGCCAACCAGCGCCATGTTCACCAGGTCACCGAAGAGGATCGGAGCGGGGGATCGCCGCAACTCACCGTGTGACTCGCTCTCGCATTGATGGTCGCGTCACGCGGATGGAGCGAGTCATGGAACTGTTCTCCAACCATCGCAGAGTTAGATCATCGTTTCGACCAGTTTTTCGATCTCAGCTGAGATCTTTGATCCGGCGAACTGTTTGCGTACGGCCTTCCGGGCTTTGTCAATCGCAACATCTGCCCCAAGCGAGTCGACGATTCGGGCCGCTTGTTTCGCCGATTTTGCACCGAGTGCGGCGAGTTTCTGGTGTACGGGGTTTGTTGGTTCGTATTCCGCTATGTTCAACCTCCATAAGTGTTTTTGGAGGTGACGCGGACCGAACTGTCCCTTAGACATCAACGGACGCACCGCGTGATACAGGCGGTCACTGTTAATTATCGCCGCTAGAAAATGTGCTTCCGGTTCGTCGCGGCACTCAATCCAAAACAACGAAGAGTCGATCAACGCATCAGAGTTACATAAGATCGTAGCCGTTGGTCGCCCCGAAGCAGCATAAAGCAACCTCGTCTTTGCTGCGGGCAGTTGGTGCGTCAACTTGCGCCGGTAATCAATCTGGGACACGAGCGTTAGTTTGTTTGCTGCTGCTTTGTTGGCTTCCCAAGTCTGTGTCATCACCTGCCACCGGCGCCACAACCCTATATCAGGCACGGGCGAGACGCTAGGATTGGTTGTCGTCCAAGGAACACCCGTGGATCCTCTCTTGAAAGGGATCACGGCTCTTTGTGGAGGCAAGGCAACAAACGGAGCGATTGTATCACCGCGGTGAACATCATGAATGTAATCGTCTGAGATCGTAGCTTTAAGTGTTGGAATGTCTAGGGATTTCCAAGGTGCTTTTTCTTGGTTTGACCGCATCGGAACCACATCGCTGAACCCGTTACGCATGGCGGTCGCAGACTCCGAAGTTTGAACGAAGAACAGAACACGCGGCACGATGGTCGCTCCTTGTTTAGCGCGTGTCCCGTAGCGTGATTTTCTCTCAAGTTTGGGCAGGGTAAGCGGCTCCCGCTTGATGTTTGTAGGGTCGTTCGGTGAGCCATGCCATTGAATCACGGTTCTCGACAGACCTCGGCCCTGAGTTTTTGCAGCAAACACGACACAAGCGGGGACCGGGAAAAAGTTGTTGGGGTCCAGTGTTTCGCAATCCCAGGGCTCTGTTCCGAGGTCAACGCTGACGTGGCCCCATCGTCCTTTTCTCCACGGCGCGTATTGCCCAGCGAGTAGAACCGAATGCGGCATCACCATCGCTGCTCGCCCGCCTTCACGCAGATAAAGGTCAACGCACCGGGTGTAGAACAACCCAGCCAGGTCGCTGTGCGTAACGTATTGCGGGTCTGGCCACAAACCGTACATTGACTTTGCAAATTGGCTGAGAGCGTCTCGGATGGTGGATCGTGTCTTGTTGTAGGTGAGCCACGGCGGATTTCCAACTATTCGATCTACCTTCCCGGCATCGGTGCTTAACCAAATTGGCCGAACAAGATTGCGTGTGTAATATGCCCAAATATGGTCTCGGCCTTGTTCGTGAAGTCGTGCGAACTTTCCAAGCGTTGATCTAACCATCTCAATCTCGGCATCGCTCGCTAAATCGAACCAGTCAAGGTTTTGTGTGCCCCATTGAAGAATATCAACTGGGTCAATCCCCTCGCTTATGTCGATCGCGACTCTCGACAATAACAAGTCGAAGCTGTCTCCGCTGTCAACCAACCCTCTCGGAAACTCTAAGCTGATCCCGCTGGAATGGTCATAGACGATCACGGTGGTGTCTTGCCCAAACAAACTCTGAGCGTTCGCCTGAGTTTGAAGGCTGTCACCGAGAAATACTGGGACCGCTACCTTTACTGCTCCGTCTGCCGCGCGAATCAATTGACGTGCCGCCAAAATCCAAGCGGCGCGCGCAGGGTGAACAGCCACAGGGTGGATGTCCACCCCAATCACCTTGTTTTGCAACGACAGCAGCGCATCGCGCGCCTCAACATTTTCCGCTTCTGCTGCGGTAACGAACACTTTAACGCACTCACGAAGGAATGTCCCCGAGCCACACGCAGGGTCTAGCACCCTTTCGTTTAAGGGGTCTTGAACGGTTTCCGCAACCACCGCTTCAGCCAACCAGTCGGGCGTGTAATATTCGCCAAGGCGCTTACGTTCGTTAGCGCTGATAACACTCTGATACAACACGCTCCCTAGATCGAACTGAGTCCCTCCCCAGTCAAAGCGAGCAACCCGACGCGCTAGCGCGGCTATCCATGATTGGCCACCGGTTGCTTCCGCCAACCAACCAAAGAAGTCTGATTCGATGACTCCGCTTACTGCTGTTCGCTCCGCGAAAACCGATCCATCTATAAGCCGGTTCGGATCTTCATCAGATATACCTGCGACATCAATTCCAAACGCAGACTGCAGCGCCAGCCCAACAACGGCAGTTAGATAGGTATGACGCACAAACAGATCATCCAAATCGTTGGTCTCAGACACCACCTCACCGAGGGCTGTTCCGAGCAAAGTTTCCCACAATTCGCGTTTGACCTGTATGGTCGGACGCGCACTGTGCTCGTCATAAATGCCACGAAGTTCGGCGACCGCGTTGCTAGCCATTAAACCAGTCCCGAACGCTCTAGCCACGACTTCAGGGGTTGCGTGTGCGACTTCAACAGACGTGAGTTCGGCTGCTTCTCGCATCCACACCAGCCAATCAACAACCGCCTCCGCACTCTTTAGTGTGAACGTTCGGGCGTTTGAGAACTTGAGGGGGCATCCGGTTTCTGCGCTCGGACGCAACACCCAATGCTTACCGTCAGTGAGCACACCCAAACGTTCGCTGCGGCCTTTCCTGCGGGCCTCGTTGAGGTAACGGTCAATCTGCACAAGATGCTCTGCATGTGGGCGTGTCCCAACACCGATCCTTCGTTTCACCTCGACCAGAACGTGGCCAGTGCGAAGGTCCGTTCGGTCCGACTCCAAGGCGATCTCGTCACGATTCGCCAAATCCCCGCGAACCAACATCTCCACTATCGCGGCTCGTAAATCGCTCTCAGAAGATGTCGGGTTCTGATCTACTACATGATCGTGGTGATCCAAAGTCTGCTTTGCTGCTTCGGACAGTTCATCAAGGCTTTGCATAGATTCGACAATCTGCTCAGGGTATCTGACAGCACTCAAACGGGTTCCGGGTCAAGTATGATCGCCAGTTGGAGACTGGCACGCCTTCCTACTATAGGCACCAAACAGATCCTTCGTGTTTGTTATCGGACCACGCACACCCAACCCGCTCACGAATTCCCGTCAACGATCAGGAGCATTCGGTCGACGATCAGGACCATTAGTATGCAAGCGACATTACCAGAAGCGTGTGGCAGGTTACCGCCACCAACACATGCACATGCCAGATTTCGTGGTACCCGAAGGTGGCGGGCCAGGGGTCGGGGCGACGCGCACCCACTACAATCGCACCCACGGTGTAGGCCACACCACCACCAAAAAGCAAGGTCGACTCGAGGATCGATAACGAAGTCACCAGCCACGGCGCGAAAACGACCATGAACCAACCAAAACTCAAATACGCACCATTCATGACACCGGCGCGAGGATGAATGGGTAACCACTCAGCGGAGATCCCCAAAATCGCACCGCTCCAAGCCACGCCAAGCAGCAATCCCGACACTGGCGGATCCAAGCCCAGCAAAGCGACCGGTGTAGCACAGGTACCAAACATCAAAAAGATCACCGAATGATCGAGGCGCACCAACAATTCAACCCGATTTTGTGGCCAATCCTTGCCGTGAACCAAAGCGCTCACCACCAACATGGCGGTAATGCCAAACCAATAAACCAACAACGACAACTGGGCTCGCGCGCCTTGCGCAAATACCGTACTAGTAATGCCCAAAGGCAGAGAAGCCAACGCCGCCAAACGATGCGAATAACCTCGAAACTTCGGGCGTGGCCGCCGTAAAAGACGCAGGGCCGAATCCGAAAGTTGCCCATCTC
>Ga0209022_1000995_pt1 | contig 31703 bp, 32 predicted proteins | sample PinacodermPK_FD_187300 | JGI IMG/M metagenome (GOLD analysis project Ga0209022, IMG submission 187300) | Host-associated microbial community of the marine sponge Aplysina aerophoba from Gulf of Piran - sponge pinacoderm, lysed by proteinase... | ecosystem: Host-associated > Porifera > Sponge >...
CAGTCAGTTTTTCAGCACAGCGGAAAACCAAAGGCGTAAACCCCGGTAAACGGCGAAACGCTATACGCCCAAAGCGTAGCCACCGTCACTCATCGCATTTCGCCCCAAGGACATGTCTGTGGCGAAGTCCGTCGATCGCCTCCTCAAATCCGTCATCGGGACGGGGTCGTAAGTCCCGAGGACATAGACAACGTGGTGGCGCACATAAGGCAGAACCTCTGCAAGTGCGAGTACAAAAAGCAGTAGCGTAAAAAAGCGCGGCCCCTCGGGAGACACCCCGAAGACAGCCGCGCCCTTTTCCTTATTATATGTAAGAGTTCAGACTCCCCTTTCCTCAAGGCCCGGGGGAAGCTCTCCGTAATAGGGAGATTCTTCCTCGTACATCTCAAGGACCTTCTCCTTCGGCATGTCGCACATATCTTCCGTGAAGCCGAACATCCTGCATATGTGGCGAAGCTCTTCCTCCCTCCCTGGAAGCGGGTCCATTGGCTGTATCAGTTTCTGCCCCTCAAGCTCCTTTCGCACGTCCTGATCCTCCGCAAGCGGAGTTCCGTACTCGTTTGAGTGATAGAGCCTGTCAAACCTCTTCCTCGGCCTCTGCCCGGGGTCCTCGGCCGGGTATCCAACCGTCATGAGCCAGATGGGAACTATGTTCTCAGGGGTCCCGAGAACCTTCGGAAATTCTGCCGGCTTTCTCCCCGTGGCGATAAGACAGCACCCAAGCCCCATGTCCGTCGCCGCGAGCATGGCGTTTGCTATGGCCTGTCCCGACTCGACTCTCAGAAGATCTTCAGCCCTGTCCCTGGGAAAACTCATCAGCCTCGGATAGGTGCTCTCGGTCAGTATCTTGTAGGTCCAGCCGTGGGCGGCGGTTATGGCCCTTGCGGGAAACAGCACCTGGAAGGTCTGTATGAGCTCCTTGTACCAAGCGTCCATGTTTATGAGCCACGCCACGATAATTGGGGCCTGGCGCAGATGGATCTCGTTAAACGGAGACCCGCATTCGACTATCTGCTCGAATTTTTCGGGGGGATAGGTTTTTTTGTCTATCACTATCGCCTCGGTAGAGTTGCAGTTGCCCTGACAGGAGCAGTAACGCGCCGCCTGGAGCATCTTCTGTATCTTCCAGTCCTCAACTTCCTTCCAGGGCTTATAGAACCGGAAACTCCTTCTAGTGCCCATAGCTTCAAAAACTTCCATGTGAAATTCCTCCTTTATCTCTAGTTTGTTTTCTCAAGTTTTTCTGCCGCCCGGACCGCGCCTAAAGCGTGGTCCAGCCGCCGTCTATCACCAGATCGGAACCCGTAACGTACCGAGCCTCGTCAGAAGCCAGGTAGAGCACCGAGTGGGCCACTTCCTCCGCCTCCGCCCTTCTTATGAGAGGAACCATCTCGGCCGCTATCGCGTCAAGCTGCTCCTCGGCATCGGGAGGGTTTCCCATGAACTCGGGATCCATCTTGGTCTTTATGTAGCCGGGACAGACGGAATTTGTCCTTATGTTCTCCTTCGCGTGATCAAGGGCCATGCTTCTCGTTATCTGCCTAACCGCCCCCTTGGAGGCGTTGTACGCGACGCAGCCCTCCATCCCCACGATGCCGAGCACGCTTGAGTTGTTGATTATGGAGCCCCCGCCACCCTCGGCCATGAGCGGAACCACGTACTTGCTAACGAGGAAAACCCCTTTCACGTTTATGTTGATTGTCCTCTCCCAGACATCGTCCGTAGTGGTGACAACTGTGCCGCCCTCAAAAATCCCGGCGTTGTTAAACAGTATGTCCACCCTTTCGAAATCACCGTAGAAGGCTTCAACCACCCTCTTTACATCATCTTCCTTTGAAACGTCCCCCGGATAGGCCTTTATCTCTCCAGGTCCCGGGTTCTCGGCAACCACTTCATCTAGCCTCTCCGCGGTCCTGGACATGATGCCCACGTTGGCCCCCTCTGCGGAGAAGAGAAGCGCCGTAGCTTTTCCTATTCCTTCTCCCCCGCCCGTTATGAGCGCCGTCTTTCCAGTAAGTCTTCCCATTTTTATCCCCCTTGCTTCGGGTTAAAACCCTGCCTTTTTTGAACTTTCATTATATAATAACCCATTATGAGTAACGGAAAACCTCCTGCGGCGGCGGAGTCCGGCTCCGGGTCTTTTCCGAAATCCTCCACCGCAGTCACGAGGGACTTTGCCGGGAAGGTCAAATTCTGCAATGAAGGGACATCTTCATGATTGAATATGATAAATTTCGAAATTCCCTGAAACGCCTCGAGGAACAGCACGGAAATTACCGTGGCATAGACAACTCTGACCTGGATTCGATAATGCGGGAAGCCGTGGCTGAGTCGGTCATACACAGATTTGAGATCTGTTACGACTGTCTCTGGAAGGTGCTGAGACGCCACCTCGCAGAGGAGTTCGGCGTTCCAGATACCCCAAACAGCCCGAAACCTATTTTCAGACTGGCTTTTGAAAACAACCTTCTTCCCTCACCGATCGAAAAATGGCTTGATTACGCAAACAGCCGTATCAATACAAGCCACGACTATGATGAGGGAAAAGCCAGAAGATGCCTTGGAATCATAAGCGACTTTATTGACGACGCCACAGGTCTTTATGAAACAATGAGCGGAGAAACATGGAATCAGTAGGACCAATTGACATCTCTTCTGAGCAGCGTAGCGTTCTTCTCGCGCTGCTTAAAAAGCATCTTCCGAATACCCGCACCTGGGTATATGGTTCCCGCGCGAGATTCACCGCGAAAAAGAGTTCGGACCTCGACATGGTGGTATTTGCCCGAAGCGGGCAGAAAAGGCAGGTCGGCGATCTTCGGGAAGCTCTTGAACAAAGCGATCTTCCGTTTCGGGTGGATCTGTTTGTGTGGGATGATATGCCCGAGGGATTCCAAAAAAAAATCGAGTCAGATCACATAACCCTGGTTACTTCAGACCACGAAACGCAAGCAGTATAAAAAAGAGGCGGACGGGGCCAAGCCTGAAGCATTTTCGTATGAAGTCACCAGGAAGGTGTCGCGTTCTGATTCCAAAAAGAAACGAAAGCTCGGAATAAACCTGCTTTTTTCTCAAATTCCGCTGTATAATAACCTATTATGAGCAACGGAAAATCCTTTACGGCGGCTGCGGTGCAGGCAGCTCCCGTTTTTCTCGACAAGAAAGGCACGATCGATAAAGTCCTCAGGCTTATAAAGGAGGCCGCGGGAAACGGGGCAGAGCTTGTGGTTTTTCCAGAGGCTTTCATACCCACCTATCCCTACTGGCCGAAGGATCTAGGGTTCGGCGCCGAGAAAAAGCTCACCATGGACGCCCATGTCGAGCTTCACAGAAACTCGGTCGATGTTCCCGGGGAGGACACGAAAAGAATCGGCGCGGCGGCGAGGCGGGCCAAGACCTGCGTCGTAATAGGGGTTAACGAAAAGGAGGGAGGAACCCTCTACAACACCATACTCTACTTCGGCAAGGACGGATCCCTTTTGGGCAGGCACAGAAAGCTGATGTCGATTGACAGCGAGAAATGCGTCTGGGCCAACGGAACCGCCGAGGACGTGAGGGTGTTCGACACCGAAATCGGGAAAATAGGGGGGCTTTTCTGCTACGAGCACCACATGACCCTTGAGAAGTACGCGATGTTCACCAAGGGGGAGCAGGTGCACGTGGGGCTCTGGGGAGGACACTCGTTCGTTAAGGACACGATGGATTTTGCAAGCCGCCAGTACGCGTTTGAGGGACAGGTGTTCGTCATAATCTCAGCCGGCTTCATAGAAGAGGGCATGATCCCCGACTCCTTTCCCCTGAAGGAACACACTATCTGGGACTATCCCGGGGGAAGCGGCATAATAAACCCGAGGGGACAGTACATAGTGGGTCCCGTGTACGGAAAGGAGGAGATCCTCTACGCCGAGATCGAGCTTGACCAGATAATAAGGGCCAAGACCGTCATAGATTCCGTGGGGCACTTCTCGAGGCCGGACATATTCCGATTCGAGATAATGGAGTGAAACTGCTTCGGGCAATCCGCTTTTATTTATTCAGTGATGTCCCATTCCCTACCGACAGGCAAGGTCAAGTCTACACCTGGTGAGACGGTGACCGTGCCTTTTAACGAACCGGAAATGCGTGAGAAAAAACCGGATTCGGCCTCATCGTCAGGCTTGACCTGAGCGGATTGTTTTTCCCCGGTCTCGAGTGATGGTTTGTGTTCAGACATTGTGGTAAACCTCTTCACATAGTTAATTTCCAAATGATTTACGACTCACAAATCACGGGGTTTTCGTAGCCGCCCGCAACACTATTTCCCTTGCTTCCCATACCATGTTCTCAGTTCGTTCTCCGGCAATGGATCGAAAAAACCTTCGGGCAGAACAATTTCTCCCTTGAGAACATCGGGTTGCCGTTTGCCCTGAAGCTTACAGCCGACAAGCCGCGCAACCGGCTTCCCTCTGCGGGCAATCACGATTTCCTCGCCTGCCTCAACTCGCGCCAGAAGGCGGGACAGGTGGGTTTTGGCTTTATGAATATTGACGATGAACATAACCAAATAACCTCAATCGGTCTGTAACCAAAAATATAGCCAGAATTTTCCGCCGACGGCAAGGACGAGCAAATCAGGACATCACATAGTTTCTCCACACATTACCTTGTCAACCGCTGCTTCCTGCGTGCCCGCGCTGGTTATCCAGAGGTCAATGAGTCTCCAATGCGCTTTTCCTGCAACCCACCACAAACTCAACTAGCGCTCAAAATGAATTATGACTTAGCAAACAAAACCAGGGAATCATAGCTACCGGAGTCAGCCTCATGCAGTGCCGCAACATAGCGTTTGCGGATACCTTCAGACGCAGTGAGGTCGGCACCACCGCCCCATGTGAGTTTTTCACCACCATATTTGGCAACTATTACATCGGCAAACAAGCGCGCGTGTCGGCCGTTGCCGTTTGGAAAAAGATGAATTTTCACTAACCGGTGATGGAAAATAACGGCCAGTTCGGTAATGTCGTAGGTATCGTGCTCCAGCCAATAAGCGGCATCGTCCAGCAAGTTGCGAAGTTCGGTCTGGATGTGGAGGTAATCAACGCCGATATTTTTGTCGGATTTTCGGTACTGACCTGCCCATTTCCAGACACGACCAAACATGCGCTTATGAAGGTTCAGGATAAACTTCTCCGTAAAAATATCCCGTTTCGATGCCAAAACAGATTTCCGCATTACCCATCTCCGGGCTTCAAGAATATTTTCCCGCTCGAAACGGTCCAGATCTTCACGCGTCAATACGGTGGGAATGAGATGTCCCTTCTCTTCCTCGCCAAGCGGGGTCTGGCCCTCTGTGTAATGATACTGAACCATTTCAGTCCCACAGACTGATGGCAGGGTTGCGCACCAGCTCATCGGCGATTTGGGCGGTTTTCTCCTGCCTGTCGCCTACATCCTGCGCTTCAAGCATCATGCTGTGGTCCACAGGAGCGACAATATCTCTGGCCTTTCTAAGCGCCCGCTTGCGCACGATGTTCCGCAAGGAGCCATCATTTGGAACAAAAGCATAGACGAGCCTGCAATCTAATGCTTCAGCCGCCTTGCGAAGCGACTTAAGCGTAATCGCATCATTGGTTTCGTTTTTCTCCAAACGAGCGGCGGATTGCTGCGCGATACCTATACGTTCTGCCATCTGACGAACGCTCATGCCAAGCGAGGTGCGGACAGCACGTATCCAGCCGCCGGAGGGACGGTCACAAACATTCACTCTGGAAAGGTGATCATCCAGCATCTGCAATTGCATATACTTAAATTTGTTTGTCATATCACAGCCTATATCCTGTAAGTAGAAGCAATGTTAACAGAATAAAAACTGTAAGTCAAAAATAAAATTACAGAATACAATCTGTGACTAGATTTAAGCTTGATTTTCCAGAGCCCTTTGACAATAACACTGAAAACAATATAGAAGCAGCCAAATTCTGTATTTACAGATTTGTTTCGCTTGCTGAATTACATTTTTTACAGAGACGAAGATTGTCAAAAACGGTTGGCTGGGGCACTAGGATTCGAACCTAGACTAGCGGATCCAGAGTCCGCTGTACTGCCGTTATACGATGCCCCAGAGAATTGAAGCAAAGATTATTTACTCTAAACCCCGCGGTGTCAAACCGGGGAAAACTCCCGCAGCCGGGGTTGATTACCGACTTACATCTGATAAATTATGCGGATACGGAGGTGGCGCCCGCGAAGGCCGCGCGGCGTTTCTGGCCCATGGACGAACCGAGCCTGGACATCCTGGAGACTTTCGAGAACAAAAACCCGGAGAGGGATTACGAAATCGAGATATCGTGTCCCGAGTTCACCTGCGTTTGCCCGAAAACGGGGCAGCCGGACTTTGCGACCATCACAATAAAGTACGTCCCCGACATACTCTGCGTGGAACTCAAGTCCCTTAAGCTCTACATGTTCTCCTACAGGAACACGGGCGAGTTCCACGAGCACGTGACGAACAGGATTCTTAACGACTTCGTCTCCGTTTGCGATCCGAGGTCGGTCGAGGTGACGGGCGACTTCAACGTCCGCGGCGGAATAAAGACGGTAGTCCGGGCCTCACACAGAAAGGACGCCTGAGCGTCCCGGGCCCAAGACAGCATGTACGTAAAAACCCAGGTAATAATCACGGGAACGTTAATATTCCTTATAATTCTGGTCGCGATTTTCGCGCCCGCTCTCTCCCCCTACGAGTACGACCAGACAAATTTCGCAAACGCCCTTCGCGCCCCCGACTCGGTGCACCTCATGGGAACGGACCAGGAGGGACGCGATCTTCTGAGCAGGGTAATTCACGGCTCGAGGATATCGATCGCGGTCGCCGTGGGAACCGCCGCGATGGCTCTTATCATCGGAACGGTTCTGGGGGCAGTCTCGGGATACGCCGGGGGGAAAACGGATGAGCTGATAATGCGCACGGTTGACGTGTTCTACGCCGTTCCGGACCTTCTGCTGATCGTTCTTCTCACGCTCGTTATCGGAAGCGGGGTTACGGGCATCGTCATATCGCTGGGGGTGATGTCGTGGATGAGGGTCGCTAGGATAGTGAGGGGAAGCGTTTTGCAGATAAAGTCGTTTGAGTACGTTGAGTCCGCTAGGGCGCTCGGGGCCTCGCCGGGGATCATTCTCGCAAGGCACATACTCCCGAACACACTGAGCCCCCTCATAGTCACCGTCACGTTTTCGGTCCCCTACGCGATCCTCACCGAATCCACCCTGAGCTTTCTCGGCCTCGGCATCTCCCCGCCGGAGGCGAGCTGGGGAACGCTTGCGAGCACCGGGTGGCAGGGAATAAGGACTTTTCCCCACCTTATAGTGTTTCCAAGCGTAGCGATTTTCATAACGGCGCTCTCGTTCAATCTCTTCGGGGAAGGCATAAGAGACCTTCTGGCTACGGAGAACTCAAGGTAATGGAATCGAAAAAGGCCGCACTCTGCTTCTTTCTCCTTGCTCTGCTTACACTCGCCGCCTCGGCCGAGGGCGCGCGCGCCGACTACGCCGACTGCGAAAAAGTTCTAGCGTCCCCTGAGAAAACCCTCCACGCGCGGTTTCTCAAGCTTCACTGCCACGCTCAAAACGATCAGCACGCCGAGGTGCACGGCGCCCTCGCCGAGATAAAGGATAAGCTTGTCTTCATAGAGGACTACATTCTCTACTACGAAGCCGAGGCGGCTTTAGGCCTCGGGAAGAAGGAGATGGCCGAGGCGCTTTTCCTGAAGATACTGAAAGACCACCCGGACTCGGCGATCGGCCACGACGCCCACGAGCGGCTGGCCGAAATCCATATTGAAAACGAACGCCACGCGGAAGCGGAAAAAACATACTCCCATCTTGCCGGAAGGACCGACAGCAGGTGGAAAAAAGCCGTTTACCTGAAAAACCTCGGCGAAATAAAGGAAAAACAAGGAGACTTCCCCGCGGCCTCCGGGATATTCGAGAAGATATGGACCGAGCACCCTGAAGTAAGTTTCTCGGATTACGCATTCGAGCTTTACAGAAAAAATGGAAAAGTCTTTACCCCATCGCCGCAGCAGTTTGAAAAAAGAGGGGACGTCATGTTCGAGGCCGGCAACTGGGAGGGAGCGCTTGAGGCTTTCTCCGGGGCACAGCGGACAAGCGCTGTGAAAACGAAAACCGCCATCTGCCTCTACCGCCTTTCCCGGCTTCCCGAAGCTCTTGAGCTCTTCTCGGAGATCGACTCTCCGGAGGCCTTTTACTGGAGGGGAGTTACGCTCATGAGCATGGAGAGAGAAGAAGAGGCCATAGGGGTCTTCAAGAGACTCCACAAACTTAACCCCCAAAGTTCCTGGACCACCAAGTCGCTGCTTAAGGCCGCGAGGCTTCGCCACCTGCGAAAAGAACTAGAAGAAGCCCGCCGCCTCTACCGCCTCGTCATCGAGGAATACCCCAAGAGAAAAGAGGCCCGGGAGAGCGCATGGAACCTCGGGTGGATGCACTACAGGGAAAAGGAGTACGCAAAGGCGCTTGAGGCTTTCTCCGACCGCGCCTGGGCGAGGGGGAAAGACCGGGAGCGTTTTCTTTACTGGTACGCGAGGGCGGCCGAGAGGGCAGGGGACAAGCCCGGGGCGCTTTTCGCGCTTGGAGAACTCGCCGAATCCCCGAAAATCACCTACTACTCGACTCTTGCGAAGATGAGGCTCAGGGAAAACCTGCTTCCCGCCCCGCCTCCCGCCGCTGCCTGGTCGGGAAACCCTTTCGGGAAAAATCCCGCGCTCAAGAAATTCTTTTTCTTCGCCAAGGCCGGGATATATGATCTTGCTCTCGGGGAAGCCGAGCTTCTTCGGCCCCAGGCGAAAACTACCGCGCAGCGCCTCTACCTCGCCTCTCTCTACCTGCAGGCGGGGGATTACAAAACCTCCATAAGCCTGGCAAACGGCGTCAGCTCTCCCGAGGCGCTCCGCTTCTCCTTTCCGAAGGGATTTGAGGAACGGGTTAGGTTCTTTTCGCGCAAATACGCACTTGACGAGTTCCTGATCTATTCCCTCATAAGGGAGGAGAGCCATTTCGACAAGGAGGCGGTTTCAGTTTCCGACGCTAGGGGACTCATGCAGCTTCTGCCCTCGACGGCTCTTGAGACGGCGCCCAAGGCGGGCCTTAGCAATTTTCAGGCTTCCCAGCTTTTCTCCCCGGACATTAACCTTGAGCTCGGGTGCTATTACCTGAGCTGGCTGCTTGAGATCTTCGAGGGCAACTTCGCCATAAGCCTAGCCGGCTACAACGGCGGCCCCACAAGCGCCAAGACGTGGCAGGAGAAAAACGGGGCGCTCGACGTAGACGAATTCATAGAGGAGATCCCCTTCGAGCAGTCAAGGAACTACGCGAAGAAAATCATAAGGAGCTATGCCGCTTACGAGGCGGTCTACGGAAGGGAGAAAGATCAGTTCTCAAGGCAGAGCTTTGAGAAGTTCCTCAAGATCATGAGCCCGTAGTCGGAGCTTTTTTCAGGGTGGAACTGAAAGGCGGAGAGGTTTCCCGAAATGACCCCCGCCTCGAACTCGCCCCCGTAATCGGAGAGCAGAACGTCTGCGCCGGGTTCGTCGGAAACCACGTGGTAAGAGTGAACGAAGTAAAACCAGCTCTGCTGCGGTATCCCTTCAAGTATGCGGGTTTGTTCGGGCGCGCTTACCCTGTTCCAGCCCATGTGGGGCACCTTAAGCTTCTTCTCCGCGACGCAGAACCTGACTACCTTTCCTCCGAAAATCCCGAGCCCTTCCTCTCCCGGAGCCTCCTCGCTTGACTCGAAGAGGACTTGGAAGCCGAGACATATCCCAAGAAACGGCCGCCCGCTTGCGATGAAATCCTTTATGGGCCCGGTCATTGAGCGCTCGCGAAGGTTCCTCACGCAGTCGCCGAAAGCCCCGACTCCGGGAAGCACAAGACCGCTTGAGCCCTCTATGTCCCCCGGATCCTCGGTAACGCGGACCTCGATTCCCTGTGAGGCAAACCCCTTCTCGACGCTCCTCAGGTTCCCCATCCCGTAATCCACTATGGAAATCACTAAAGCGTCCCCTTGGTCGAGGGAATATCGTCGCGGCGCCCGTCAAGCACTGAGGCTGCGTCCATGGATCTTCCCAGGGCCTTGAACATGGCCTCTATTATGTGGTGCAGGTTCGTTCCGTGGCGAAACTCGATGTGCAGGTTGCAGCGAAGCGAGTTCGTAAGAGACTTGAAGAACTCCTCGGCAAGCTCCGAGTCAAAATCCCCGACCTTGCCCGCGGGAATCTCCCCCTTGAAAACAAAGCAGGGCCTGTCGCTAAGATCGACCGCCACCACAACAAGCGCGTCGTCAAAAGGGATTACGGCATGCCCGTACCTGGTGATTCCCCTCTTGTCTCCGAGGGCTTCTGAGAAGGCTTCCCCGATCGCTATCCCGACATCCTCCACGGTGTGGTGGAAATCAACGTCGATGTCCCCTTCGGCCTTGACCGTGAGGTCGAAGTAGCCGTGCTTTGCGAACTGGCTCAGCATGTGGTCGAAAAACGGCACCCCTGTCGAGATGTCGAATTTCCCGGTTCCGTCGAGATCAAGCTCGACGCTGGCGCTGACTTCGGATGTTTCTCTTTTTAAAACGGCTTTGCGGCTCATTGTTAGACTGGGCTCCTTTCTTCGCGGCGTAACGGCTAGTTTCCGCTAATCATTCTATATACAGGGGTCTTTTATTGTCAATAAACCCGAGACAACCTGCACGAGGCGGTTTCTCCGTTTTATCCCAATTGTGGAATTGTGCTTCCCTTTGATTTTCACCCCACGGAAATGCTCTTTGCCCTAATCTTCCGTTCCAGTTCCTGCGATTAGGCAAGGTCAAAGGCCTGTTGCATGCCAAGCCAAGTTCTCGGAGTTGAACCGAACGCCTTTGACAACCGGTAGGCCATCTTAACGGAAACGGATGCCTTTGCGTTGACAAGATTGGAAAGCGTCTGATGCGTGACTCCCAAAATTTTAGCGCACTCGGTAATCGACAGATTCAGTGGTTTCATGCAATCCTCGCGCACTATGATGCCCGGATGCACTGGATTTTTCATTGTTATAATTCCTCTTCTTCAATCATAATATTGAACATTAATAGTAATCCAAGCAATTGACACCCTCAACCCGCAATTTTTTCTGTTTTTCAAGCGATACTTTTATTGATACAATAGTGCGTGGTTGGAGACCCGCCACAGCGAGGTAGCGGTTTTGAAATTTATATTGGTTCCCGTAAAAGATCTTTCAAGGGCAAACGAAAGGCTTGCCTCGGTGCTCAGCAACAAGCAGAGAACCGAACTTGCCTACGTGATGCTGGAAGACGTGTTCTCCGCGGTCGGCGACTCGAAGCTTGCCGACAACAGGGTCATCGTTACGCTTGACAGGAAAGCGGAGAAAATGGCCCTTGAGGAAGGGTTTGACGTCATAAGGGAAGAGAGCCAGCTCGGAGAGAGCTCGTCGGTTGATCTTGCGATCCAGGTCTGCAGAAAAATGGGCGCGAAGTCCGTGCTCGTGATCCCGGGCGACGCCCCTTTAATAACCGGCGAGGATCTGGACTTCGTCCTGGAGAAAGAGAAAAAGGGCAAGTCCGTGATCCTCGTTCCCTCAGAAGATGAACTCGGCACAAACGCCATACTGAGAAAGCCTCCCGACAGCATACCCTCGATGTTCGGGAACGACAGCTTCAGAAAACACAGGGAAGAGGCCGAACGCAGATACGTGCCCTGCGACATCTACAAAAATTTTAACATCAGCATCGACATCGACGAGCCCGGGGACATAGACACCTTCTCCCACCACGGCTCCCATACCAAGACCTACAGAAAACTTCTGGAGCTAGGGCTCATAAAGGAAGAAACGGGAAAAAACGGGGCGGTAGCAGGCTGATTTACGCAAAGCCGGGGTCGTGCCAATTTCCGCCGAACCCTCGTGTCCGTGCGTTGAATCCTCATGGAGTTCCGGTATAATTTCCTGCTTTTCGATTTGCCTTTTTTTCCGGGGGCGGCGTAGCTCAGGGGTAGAGCGGGGCTCTCATAAGGCCTGTGTCGGTGGTTCGATCCCACCCGTCGCCACTTCCCTACTCCTCTTTTTCTTCTTCGAAATCCAAAGAGACGGAATTTATACAGTACCTAAGCCCCGTGGGCTTCGGGCCGTCGGGGAAAACATGTCCCAGGTGGGCGTCGCACTTTGAGCAGAGAACCTCTGTTCTCGTCATCCCATGGGAATGATCGGTCTTCTCCGTTACGTTCCCCTGCGAGACGGGTTCCCAGAAGCTCGGCCATCCGGTGCCGGAGTCGAACTTCTCTGAGAAACGGAAAAGCTCCTGCCCGCAGCAGACGCAGACGTACATGCCTTTTTCGTGATGGTCGTGGTATTCTCCGGTAAAGGCCCTCTCGGTGCCCTTCTTTCTCGTGACGAGAAACTCCTCGCCTGAGAGCTGCTCCTGCCACTGCTCATCCGTTTTCTTTACCTTCTCAGACATTATCCGCTCACTCCCCGAGATTCTGCTTTGAATCCCGGGCCTCCCTCAAAAGCGCTGCCAGTTCTTCTACATTACCGGAGGCGACGGCTTTTTCAATCTCCCCGAGTTTTCCCGCAAAGCCGCGGATGGCACCCAGCAGCGCGTCGCGGTTCTCGATGAAAATACCGGCCCACATCTCCGGGGAGCTGCCGGCGATCCTAGTGAAGTCGGCAAGGCCCCCGCCCGAAAAATCAAAAAGGTTTCTGTCCCCGCCGCCGGAAGCAACCGCGCTCACGAGAGAGTAGGCAACCGCGTGGGGGAGATGGCTTACGAGCGAGAAAACCTCGTCATGGGATTCGGGGTCCATCTCGACCACCTCGCTTCCCACAAGCGAAAAGAGCGCTTTCACCACGGAGAGGGCTTCGGGGCTGGTGTTCTCTACGGGAGTAACAACGCATCTTTTCCCCGAGAAAAGACCTGGGTCAGACTCCCTTACGCCCGATGTTTCCTTCCCCGCGATGGGATGGGCTCCGACGAAGCGGATATTTCGGGGGCCCTTTTCCATTTCCCTTACTATGGAAGCCTTTACGCTTCCCACATCGCAAACTGCCGTGCCGGGGGAAACGAATCCGGAAATTTCCTCGGCCACCCCCGCTATGGCGTCAACGTAGGTCGCAACGACGACTATTTCGGACCCCGATATGCCGGGGCCGATTTCGGAAGCGCCCGCGTCTGTGATTCCGTTCTCAAGGGCGAAGCGAAGTGACTCCTCATCCCGCTCGACCCCGAACACTTCCCCGACTTCCCCCGATTCGCGAAGGGCCGCCGCAAGGGAGCCTCCTATAAGCCCGAGACCTACAACCGACACTTTTTCAAAAGTCATCTTCCGAGAATTCTCCCAAGCGATTCAATGAATCTTTCGTTTTCCCGCCCGAGGCCGAAACTTACCCTCAGGTGCGTTTTAAGTCCGTAGGCGCCCACCGGTCTCGTTATTACCCCGTCGCGAAGAAGCGCCTCGTAAACCGGCATAGGATCTCTTCCGAGGTCAACGAGAACGAAATTCGTGTGAGACTCAGTGTACTTGACCCCGAGCTCGCCCAGCTTCTCGCGGAAATATTCCTTTGCAGTGCTGTTAAGATTCCTTGAGCGGGCAACATGTCTCTCGTCGTCAAGCGCGGCGCAGGCCGCCACCTGCGCGGCCGAGTTCACGTTAAACGGCTCCCTTACCCGGTCCATGTAGGAAACCGCCTCTTTTGACGCGACCCCGTAGCCGACCCTGAGCCCCGCAAGGCCGTAAATCTTGGAGAAGGTCCTCACCGTCACGAGTGATTCCCGGACCGAGTGGTAGCGAAGCGTGTCCGGATACTCGGGGTCGTCCACGTACTCGAAATAGGCCTCGTCCACGAGCACTATCACGTTCTCGGGAACCCGCTCGAGGAACCATTCGAACTCGTCCCTTCTCACTATCGTGCCGGTTGGGTTGTTCGGGTTCGCGATGTAGATGATTTTCGTTTTCTCCGTGACCAGGGAAAGCATGTCCCCTAGGTCGTGCGCAAGGTCCGGCATCCGGGAGACGACGTGCGAGCATCCGAGCGACTGGGTGACGATCGGGTAGACGATAAACGCGTGGCGGCCGTAGATGGCCTCGTCCCCGGGCTCAAGAAAGGTCCTTGCGACGATCTCTATCACCTCGTTCGAGCCGTTGCCGATTACTATCGTGTCCTCGGAAACCCCCAGTTTCTCAGAAAGTTTCCGCCGGAGTTCGAAGCAGCCCCCGTCGGGATAAAGGTTAACATTCGAAACGTGTTCTGAGAGCGCTTTCCTGGCAAGCGGTGAGGGGCCGAGGGGATTTTCGTTCGAAGCCATCTTGGCCGCGCCCCGGATTCCGAGTTCCCGCTCAAGCTCCTCGATCGGCTTTCCCGGAACGTAGGGAATAAGGTTCTTTACGCTTGCTCTTGGTTCCATGGAGATTCGTCCGCCAGGCCGCCGTCAGCCCGGCGCTCCGGAAGGGTAGGATCCCAGCACCTTGAGAAAAACGCAGTCGGCTTCCACCTTCTCAAGTGCTTCCCTTACCGCCTTATCCTCGCGGTGTCCCGAGAAATCGGCGAAAAACACGTATTCCCAATGCCTGTCGCGCAAGGGCCTGGATTCGATTTTGGTGAGATTTATGCCGGATTCGGAAAACGGGAGAAAAAATGTCTTGTGAAGCGCCCCCGGCTCATCCTTAACGGAAAAGGCTATCGAAGTCTTGTCCTCTCCGCTCGGGGGAGAGCTCTCCCTTCCCATTACCACGAACCGGGTCGTGTTGCGCGGGCTGTCCTCTATGTGGTTCTGTATCGTCTTCAGGTTGTATATCGATCCCGAGAACTCGCTTGCGATCGCGGCGACATTCTTGTCCCTCGCGGCCATCTTCGCCGCCGCCGCGGTGCTCGGGGTCTCGACAAGCGCCACGCCGTAGAGGTTTGCGGCAATCCATTTCCTGCACTGCCCGAGCGCCTGGGGATGTGAGGCCACTGTCTTTATTTCACTGATGTCTCCGCCGATGGAAAGCAGGAAGTGCTCTATGCGCTCAAAACACTCGGCCGAAATGCTGAGGTCCCACTCAACCAGCATGTCAAGGACGTCCCCCACCGAACCTTCAATCGAGTTCTCGACGGGCACTATGCCGAAATCGGCCCTCTTGCCGTACACCGCTTCGAACACGTCCTCGAAGCTGGAAACCGGAAGAAACTCGGAGGAAGCGCCGAATTTCCGAAACGCGGCCTGGTTTGAAAAGCTGCCCTCGGGTCCCAGGTAAGCGACTTTCTCGTCGTGCTGAAGAGACCTGCAGCGCGATATTATCTCCCTGAAAACAAAAAGGATGTCCTCGTCGGAGAGGGGGCCTGAGTTGCCTCCCGTTATCTTGCTTTCTATCTCCTTTTCCCTGCCCGGGTCGTGGACTCCCAGAGAACCTTTTTTCTTGAGTCCGCTTACCTCTATCGCAAGCTCAGCCCGCCTGTTTATAAGTTCAAGCAACTTGGAATCAAGGGCGTCTATTTCCCTTCTTACGGAGGCAAGTTCTTTGTTGGGAGCCATTATCCAATCTTAAGGAGAAGATTTCGAGAAGAATAGCGAGGGGGTAGGGCAAAGTCAAATAGCGCGCGGGGGTAAAAAAGGGGCTCTCAACTGCCCCCGTTCCCTCTTACGATCCTAGGCTGCGCAAGCGTTCCCTGGATTCTTCCGGAGAAGGTGCCGTCCCCCCGGGAACCAAGAAAACCGCCGACAAGAGCAAGCTTTGCGTCTTCCGGAGAAGGCTTGAACGTAACGGAGAGATCAATGGCGGCTCCCTTTCTTAGCCGAAGCGGAGACGGGGCTTTTCCCTCCGCCTGCAAGGAAAGTTGCGGGTTCGTGAGGGAAAACTTCTCGACTCGCGATTCAAAGCGGTTGGCGGTGCCGCGAAGCACCACGCTCAGGTTCTTGTACTCTTCCTTAACATCAAACCCCTGCACCCTGTCCACGGCAACCGAAAGAGAAGGAGAGGACAAGAGATACTCCATCTTTGAAATCCCTCCGCTTTCCCCCTCTCCGAGAAACTTTACGGTTCCGTCGACCTTCCCGCTGACCGAGATCCCCTCGTTTCCCAGAAAAAGACGGGAAACGGCTGAAGATTCGAGGGAATTTATATCCACTTCCGCGCTTGTAACCTTGTTTTTCTTCATGTTCTGCGAAACCTTGCCGTCTATCTTCCCTCCGTAGGCGTTAACGGAAAAAGATATCCGGGTGTCGTCGGAAAAAATAACGGAGAAAAGCCCGGCACTCACCCTGGCCCTGTCAATCACAAGCGGCTCCCTTTCCCCTAGGATCACGCTGATGTTCCTGAACTCGATAGAGGAAAGGCCCTTCAGCTCCGCATCGCCTATCAGAACCGGAACCGGGGAGTTGCTCTGTATCTCGAAGATGGCTCTTCTTTCAATCGAGTCCCATGGAAACCCCAGAAGAAGAAAGATCAAAAGAAACGCAAAGAATATCCCTGCGTAGAGACGGACGGAGATTTTTTCCGGCATTTTGATTCTGGTCTTTATATTCATTTTTTACCGCTTACGATTCACTGAAAGAAAAAGTGGACAGTTGGAACGAGACATCGGACAGGTTGGGGTTGTCGAACCTGGTTTTTATCCTGAGGTCCGAGACCTTGAGGAGGGTTTTGCTTTTCTGAAAGGTATAGAGAACGTTAAGCACTCTGGGAACAGGCACCTTGTTTATCTTGACCAGGACCGCTCTTTCCCGATTTATCCCCTTTCCCCTAACCGACGGGTTTGTTCCCCTTATAGAAAAGGATCGGCGGTCTATACCGTTTCTGACGAGTACCTTCTCCGCCACCGAAATAAGCGCCTCCCTCTCCTCCTTCATCGAACCGCTGAACTTGGCCAGAAGATCCCTTGAGTAGCGGTACTCCTCCTTAATGGACCTCATCTCGTTTAGCTGAAATCTCACCTGGCTGACCTCGCTTCTTACCGCGGAACCCCCGGGGAAAACCGCCCTGTAGGCAGAAAAGAGTATGAAAATGGCCAGGGCCGCAGCGGCTATCTTGAGGGCGCGGACATCCCTTGTGGAGAATCCCCCCTTGTCTATGAGATCCCTTATCCTCTTCGTCAAGGGCTCGGTTTTTTCGAGAACCGCGGAGAAAAGCGATTCCAATCCCTGCACCAGTCTTTGCATTAACCCCTTGGGACTTATATACTTAGCTGCCATGTGGCAACCTCGCATCAGTTTCACGGTTCATCGGGACTGTGCTAATACCAGTACCCTCCCCGTGCAGTTGCGCCATTCCCAGACGCCTTATGTTTATCGCGGCGTTTGTGTCCGCGTTGGACGCAAACCCGCAACTCACACACTGGAACCGTGCTTGGGTTTTACGGTTCTCTTTTTCTGCGTGTCCGCAACGCGAACACGTCTGACTCGTGTATGCGGGATTTACTTTTATTAACCTCCCGCACTTGTACTCAAGATTTCTTCTTACTTCCCCGAAGGCCGTATCAAGTACAGCCCTGTTAAGCCCTGACTTCTGCCTTACGTTCCTTCCCGGATTCTCCACAGTACCCTTGGCAGAAGCCGTCATGTTCTTAACCTTGAGGTCCTCCACGACCATCGTTCCGCATTTCCCGGAAATTTCTTTCGTAGTCTGATGAACCCAGTTCTTGCGGATGCTGGTTATCTTTCTGCTTACTTTCCTAAGTTTTTTCTTCGTGTCCCCCCGCCTGTTTGACCCCTTTACCTGTCTTGCCATCTTTCTCTGGTACCACTTCCTTCGTTTCTCTTTTTTCTCGAGATCGGGCAAATGATAGAAGTCTCCATCCGAGGTAGCAATCTGGCGTACATTCATGTCAACACCAAGAACTTCCCCATCGTCCATCTTTTCTTCCACTTCAATCTCGTAAGAGACAAAGGCCCTCCACCTGTGCCCGTCATGGCGAAGCACCACTTGCTTCGGGTCTCCAGCCTCATGGGGATTGCCGCCCTTGCGGGTAAGCGTTACCCATCCGACCAGGGGGATGTGAAGCAGGGAATATTTTCCGTTAACCTTCCTTATCCTGAAATTGCACGTGTCGGGGAGAGTGAATCCAGGTGCGGTCTTTGCCCTGCTTCTCGGCTTCGGGAAACCCTTCTTGCCCGCCATTGCCTGTCCCAAGGCATCCGAGAGATACTTAAGAGAATATCTTACGGGAGCACAAGGAAGTTCCTGCATCCAGTCTGTCTCGCGCCTCAGCTTGGTAAACTCCACTCCGAGGGAGAAAAAACTGGTCTGCCGTCGCTGCGCCTTACCGTTTCTGAATGCCTGATAATCAGCAAGATTCTTCTCCCGAAAATGATTCCAGACGTACCGGCAGCCCCCCGCTATCTGGAACATCTTTCCTGCCTTTGCCTTAGATGTAGGCAGAACGACAAACTCTACGGTGCGCATTTCTTTAATCATTACAGTATATTAGGCTTGATTATGGTAGTTATGTATATAATCCCCAAGCGTTTCATTCTCACCTGACGACCATTGATATCTCGAATTTCAAACTGTTGTTAACGGCCTTCCCGACCTGTCCCATCTTCACCTGGGTGAAGCTGGCGGACTCCGAGAAGGCTTTCTCTATCGACGCTATCTCCTCGTAGGAATCGCTCCTGCCCCATATCTTGGCCCTGCCCCCGTCTTCGATCCTTATTTCGTCAACAGAGAAACTCGCGTTCTTCGGAACGGCGGCGGAAACCGCCGTCAGCACCTCAAGCGGGCTGTGGGCCCCTCTTACCTGCTTCAGTATGTCAAGCTTGCGGTTGATGACTTCAAGCTTCCCCCTGTAAAAAGTAACCGGGTCCTGTGTCCCCACAGCCTCGGGAAACTCCTTCCTAAGATCCATCTCCATCTCGGAGCGTATGGAACTCATCTTGCTCCTGGCGGAGACCACTTCCGTCACGCGCCCGAAAATAACCACAAGAAGCAGAGCGGCGCACAGGGCGACGGGAACCCGGAACTCCTTTAAAAAATCCCTTCCCATCCCCCGCGGCCTATATCCGTCTCTTCTCAGGTTGAACCTTCCCCCCTTGCCGGAGGAACCTCCGTAAAGTGCAAGAGCATAAGCCCTTGCGAAAAAAGGAGAGTCATTGTGGCCGAGCTGCTCTATGAAAATTCTCTTTACTTCCCGGCCGAGCTGCTCGGTAAGTTCTTTCGCAATTCCATCTACTTCGCATATCTCTCCGGTGAGAACCAGGCTCTTTACTTCCTCTCCGGCTTCTCCCTCAAAGTAGCGCATGGTGTTTCTTATCTCATCCGCGATGAAGCGGCAGCTTTCAAGAAACGCCTTTCTCTTCTCCTCGTCGCCGTTTATCTGCCCCAAGTCGAGGACATCCGTGGCAAGGGATTTTTTCACTCTCTCGATGGCGTAGTCGCAGTTCCTTACCCTGCTGAGCCCCCCTTCGTCGAAAAACGAGAAGTTGAGGTGGTCCTGATCGGCATCTATAAGGAGAAGTGGTCTCGGCCCTTCAATGAGCTCTCCCAATGAAGAAAACGCGACCGGAGTGAAAGTCACCTGGTCCGGGTCCACTCCAGACTCCTGCATGGAACCCAGATAGTCCTCAAACACCCCCTTCTCAAAAGCGGGAACTATGGCCTCAGCCCCTTCCGGTCTCTTCACCTCGTGGTAGTCGGACAGCACGTCCTCCCCCAGGGTGAACCCGGTCGAGTTCTCAAGCTCAAAGCGGTAAACCCCCTTGAGCTTCTTTGAATCAGAGAAAGGAAATTTGAGAACCCTGAGAAGAAGCGGGGGAGAGCAGATTCCGGTAACGGCTCTGGTCCCGAGAGAAATTTCGCTCTTGAGAAAAGCCGATGTATCGCTGCTCCTAGGCCCTCCGGTGAAAGAGGCTTTGCGGACTTCAGTTCCCTTGAATCCCCTTTTTACGGTTACGGTCCTGACCTTTCCGCCGGAAAAATCGACTCCGATGAATCCACCTAGCATCTTAAAGGTGCGAGGATTATCCCCTCGCCTGCCCCTCCGCCGCCTTGGCGTCAAGTTCCATTGGCATTATTACGTTTACGTAGCCGTCCTGCTTTTCGCCTTCTTCGCAGGGAACCACGTAAACCGGGTTTTTGTGGCCGGAAAAACCGATTATCACTTCAGAAGATCCCACAGCGTCAAGAACATCCTGGAAGTAAGTGAAGTTAAAACCAAGCCTCACTTCATCCCCTGAATACTCAACCGGTATGCTCTCTTTTCCCTCGCCGGTGTTAAGATAGGCGCCCAGAAGCAACCTTCCTTCCCCGAAGGCCATTTCCACGAACCTGCCTCCGCCCCTCACGTTGTCCGCGGAAAAAAGGGAAACCCTCCTCAGCGCAACCAGCAGCTTGGAGGCATCGACCTTAACTGTGTTTTTCGTCGAGACCGGAACCACCTGCATGTAGTCCGGAAACTCAGCGTCGATCACCCTGGAAATGAAAACAAGATTCTCATCTTTTGACTCAAAAATGAAGAAGTTTCCGCTGTTCCCGATCCTGACTTCCTTTGAGAGACGAAGAAGCCTTTTTATCTCCATAACCGCTTTTTTGGGAACCAGAATATCTTTTGGCAGGTTAAGGTTCTCTATTTTTTCATCGACAAAGCTGAGCCTGTGACCATCTGTGGCGACAAGCCTGAGCGTCTGCTCCGCTCTTTTTTCGAAAAACACTCCAGAGAGGCTCCTTCTCATTTCATCGTCGGAAACGGAAAAAACCGTCTTGGATATCAACTCCTCAAGCCTCTCAGAGGAAACTTGGAAAAGATTTTCCGACGAAACCTCGGGTATCCTGGGGAAGTCGTCGGCCGCAAGCCCCGCTATCTTGAAAGAACCCGAGCTGGTAACGACCTCGATCCAGTTATTCTCGGTAGCGGTAACCGAAATTTCCTCTTCCTCTTTAATCTCCCTGACAAGATCCGAAAGGATTCCGGCGGGAACCGCCATCTTGAATTCCCCTTCGGTTTGAGCATCGCAGAAAACCGTGACCGTGTTTTCAAGATCAGTAGCTTCCAGAAACAGACCTTTGTCTGTAGAACTCATAAGGACATGGGAGAGAATCGGCATGGTCGTCCTTTTCTCGACGACTCCCTGGATCATTCCCAGCTTTCTTGAAAAATCCCCACCTTTGATTTTAAACATCATCTTGAGAAAAAAACCTCCGGTTCCGGAAAAAACTTTCTTCTCTTTTTCCGTTGTGTGTAAATAGTTTCTCCATATGATAATAACCACTTTTCCCCACAAAACCATAAACTGCAAGCCTCAGTGTTTTTCTACTGCTGTTTCTATTCTTTACAAGATTTAAAGCTTTTCTAGTGGTAGTAGTAGTAATTGTTGTGAAAAGGGTGAAATCAGTGAAATCACCTGAAACATCTGGATTTTTCGATTTGGGATATGTTTATAGTTTTTCTTTTTCCCAACAGGTATTCACATCTTCCTGTTTCGTTCGCTCCGCACCTGTGCGGAAACAAAGATTCTTGCACAGCATTTTCAGGTTTCTCTGACAGGCTGTCTTTTGGCTGGTTCAGGATGTGATGAACTTCTCGAGGGTGGCCGAGATCGCCGAGACCGCGTTTGAGACTGAAGGATCCCTCTCGGTCTTTTTTTCGACGTTTTTTACTGCGTGGACCACTGTGGAGTGGTTTTTCCCTCCGAATTTGCTTCCTATCTCTGGGAATGATGAGGAAGTGTATTTTCTCGAGAGAAACATGGCTATCTGTCTGGGTTCTGAGATTTTTTTCTGCTTCTGGTTGGATTTCAGATCCTTTACGGTGAGGTCAAAGAAGGTGCTCACCTCTTTCTGGATGAGGTCTATGGTTATTATTCTGGGGGCTTCTTTCCTTACCAGGTTGCTGAGAAGCTGCTTTGCCAGTTCGAGGGTTATTTCCTCCCTGAACATCTTGGAGTAGGCAAAGAGCTTGTTAACCGAACCTTCAAGTTCCCTTATGTTGGAGAGGACATTCTGGGCTACAAACGAAGCCACGTCGGCCGGGATCCCGATTTTTTCCTCCTCGGCCTTTTTCTCTATGATGGCTATCTTTGTTTCCACTTCCGGCGGCTGTATGTCGGCCGTTAGCCCCCACTCGAACCTGGATTTCAGGCGCTCCTCGAAGTTCTTCATCACGCTTGGAGGCTTGTCGCTCGTTATGACTATCTGCTTCTTTGCGGTGTACAGGGAGTTGAACGTGTGAAAGAACTCTTCCTGCGTGCTGTCTTTCCCGGCGATGAACTGTATGTCGTCTATTAACAGGACGTCGCAGTTCAGCCTGTAGAGGTTCCTGAACTTGTCCATTGAGCCCGTTTTTATGCTTTGCACCACCCCGTTTGTGAAATGCTCGGCCGAGATGCAGAAGGTGTTCATGCGGGTTCCGTACTTTTTGAGTATGTAGTTCCCTATGGAGTGGAGGAGGTGGGTTTTCCCGAGGCCCACTCCGCTGTGTATGAAAAGCGGGTTGTAGGCCATTCCCGGGTTCTCCGCTATGGCGAATGAGGCGGCGTGGGCAAACTGGTTGCTCGGTCCGACGACAAAGTTGTCAAACGTGTTGGATGAACTGAAAAAGCTCGCTGTCTGGGGATCGTGTGATTCTATGCCTCTGTGGTTGTCCGGGGCCCTGTTTTTTTTGGTTTCCTTGGTCCAGGAGTTCTCCTCGCCCACGTCTATGGTTACTTCGAAACCCCCTTCTCCGTAGAGATTGCGGGCGGTGTCGTTTATCAGTTGCAGGTAGTGGTTTTTCACCCAGAGGGCTTGGAAGTGGGTTTTCGCTTCAAGCGTGACGATCTTTCCCTCGACCTTTGCGGTTTTTATGGAGAACAGCCAGGAAGGGGGGAAATAAAGGTCTTTCTTTACGCCGTCAAGAACGGCGTCCCAGTCAAACTCTGCTTTTTGTTGCGATTTGTGGTCTTCGGTAGCTAGGTTGTCGCGTGCAACTTGCTCTGTCTTTTTCAACAGCTCTTCTCCTGAAAAGCAAAGAACAACCTTAAAACAGATATTTCAGAAAAAATTCCTACCCACCCTCGGAAAGTGAAATTTAATTGTAATTGCATCGGTTTTTCGTGTCAAGAAAAAACAGTTTTCCACCCGCCGGAAATCCCGTTTTCATGCCCGTGGCAGTGGAGGAAAAATTTTTTCAGACTCACTGGCTCAATTGACACTCGACTGCGTTTACAATACAATTTTTAACTGAAAATGGGTGAAGAAGACGCCTTGAGATTTTTAGCCGACCGGTTCAAGGCTACTCAGAAAGAAGTTTTGACGGGGATAGGGGACGATTCCGCTGTTGTAAAAATCAGAGACAAAGCATGCCTTGTTGCCTCGACCGACACTCTGGTTGAAGGCGTTCACTTCCATCTCGGGACGCAGACCCCGAGACAGCTTGGCAAAAAGGCCGTCTGCGTCGCCGTGAGCGACATAGGGGCGATGGGGGCGGTGCCGAGGTACCTGCTCTGCTCCCTCGGCTGCCGAAGTGCGGACTCAATGGAGTTCATAGAGAATCTCTCAGAAGGGGTGGAAGAGGGCTGCCGGGAGTTTGATGTCTGCCTTATAGGGGGCAATCTCTCGGAATCACAGACCGTTTTCATAAACATGACGGCGCTTGGAGAGGTCTTGGGGGATGATATGGTGCTCCGCTCCGGAGCTTCCGAGGGAGACGACATATACGTGACCGGGACCCTGGGGGATTCCGCCTTGGGCCTGAGAGTTCTCTCAGGCGATCGCGGGATTGACGGATGCGAGGGCGCTGTTTCAAGACACATAGAGCCCACGCCACGCCTCCAGGTCGGCAGGATGGTCGCGAAACGCGGGATAGCCTCTTCGATGATAGACGTAAGCGACGGGCTTTTCCGCGACCTTGAGAAACTCACCTCAGAGCATGGGCTGGGTGCCGAGGTAAGTCTCGGGAGTATTCCGCTTTCTCCCGGCTTTCTCTCTCTCTGCGGCAGGTTCTCGGAGGACGGCTACCGCCTTGCGCTCTCCGGGGGAGAGGATTACGAGCTTCTTTTCACCTCTTCTGCGCGGAACCGCGCCTCGATAGAGGAGGTTTCACGCCTCTGCGGGATTGCTATCTCGAAAATCGGCTCTGTTACCGCCGGGCGGAAAATAAGGTTTTTTGACAAGGGGGGGGAGGAGGTTTTTTACGATACCGGGGGGTTTGAGCACTTCTGCTGATTCCTCCACAGGGGTAGAATTTTTTGGGCGAAAATTTCATTCTGATTCTTTTTTTGCTATGCTGCTCAGCATTTTTCTGCTTCAGCGAGGGGGCGCTTTTCTCCCTCAGCCGTCCGCAGAGAGAAAGCATATCGAAGCAGGGAGGCAGAGTTTCTGCGGCCATAGAAAAGCTCCTTGCCAATTCCCACAAGCTGATCACTACGGTTCTTCTGGCCGACGAGATATTCAACATAGCCTACTCAAGCATAATAGGTCTTACGGCGAGAAAATACCTCCAGGACACCCCGGAGCAGACAGTCGCCCTCATATCCCTGGCCATAGCCTCTCCCACGCTCCTTGTGTTCGGGGAGATCGTTCCCAAAACCGCCGGCGTGAAGTTCCCCAGGACCATTTCGAAGTCGGTTGCCCTCCCCCTTTATTTTTTCCACGTCGCGGTCACCCCGATCAGGTGGGCGATCATGTTCGTTTCCGGTTTTTTCATAAGGGCCTTCGGGGCGGGTCTGGGGCACCGCGCGCAGGGGAACGACATTTCCTCCGACGAGCTTGAGATACTGGTGGGAATGGGGAGGGACGAGGGAGTGCTAAACGACGTGGAAAAATATCTCGCCGACGGCTTTTTCAAGCTTGAGGACCTGCCTGCCCACAGGATAATGACTCCCGCGATAGACTGCTTCACTCTTCCCCACGACATCGAGGTAAAAGATGCCGTCGGCCGGGTCCGCCAGGTGGGCCGCTCCCGGGTCCCGGTTTACGAGGAGGGGAGGGACAACATAGCGGGCGTTCTCTACGGCAAGGATCTTCTGAAGTGGAATTTTACCGAGCACAACGCCGCAGCCACCGTGAGCGAGTGCCTCAGGAAGCCTTATTTCATCCCCCGCTCCAAGCCCGCGGGGGCGCTTCTGCGCGAGTTCCAGATGCACAGGATTCACATAGCGATAGTGGTTGACGAGTACGGAAGGTTCGACGGGCTGGTGACCATGGAAGACATACTGGAGGAACTTTTCGGAGAGATAGAGGATGAAAGATCGGTGCTCAAGAAGGCCGCTCCCGCGATCCGCGGGGGAGCCATTACGATTCCCGGGGGAATGAAGATAGAGGAATTCAACGACGACTATCTTTTCTCAGTTGCCCGTTCGGCGGGGCTTGAGAACCTGGGGGAAATACTGGAAGAGGCCGTTATCCCGCTTCGGATGGAAAACGAGACTATGGGGGGGTTTGTATTCGACCTCTTCGGGAGGCTGCCCGCCGAAGGGGAAAAAATAGGTTTCGGCGGACTGGTTTTCACGGTAAAGAACAAGGAAGGGAAAAGGATTTCCGAGATAAAGGTTGACGTTCGGAGGGAGGCGCGCGGCGATGTCCATTGAACTGGTAGTTCTTCTTATTTTGCTGTTTTTAATCCTGCAGGCGTTTTTCGCCGGTTCGGAAATAGCCCTCATCTCCTGCGACAAGATAAGGATGAGATCCCTTGCCGAGGAAGGCTCCGCCGCCGCGGGGCTGGTTCTTGACGCCCATTCGAAGATCGAAAGCTTCATCGGCACCACCCTCATAGGGGTTAACCTTTCGCTCATAATAAACACTCTGGTGCTCACCTTTTATTTCGAGGAGACCGTCGGGCAGCGAAGCGGTCTCTACACAGTGGCCGTGCTCTCTCCGCTCATCATCGTTTTCGGCCAGGTGGTTCCCAAGGCGGTCTTTGAGAGCAAGCGAAACTCCATAGTGCTCTGGATTATCTATCCGCTCTGGGTTTTCTCCAAGCTTTTTTACCCCGTGCTTTTCTTCGTCAATCTCTTCACCCGGGGGATATTGAACCGCCCGGGCAGAAACATGAGTTCCATAACCCGCGAGGAGCTCGAGGACGTGATGGAGGAAGACGAGGACAAGCCGAGTTCGGATTACAAAAGAAGGGTTCTTCGCAGAATCTTCGGGTACTCCGAGACCACGGTCGGAGAGATAATGATCCCGCTTGTCAATGTGGACGCGCTTGAGAGAAGGTCCACGCTTCGCGACGTCAGGGGGCTCATAGCGGAGAAAAGCCACTCGAGAATCCCGATTTTCAGCGACCGGGTCGACAACATAACCGGCATACTCAACTCGTTTTACGTTCTCGGCGAGCAGGACCTCGACAAGAGCGTTGAGCAGTACGCTCTTCCTCCTCTCTACGTTCCGGAATCGAAGCTTGTGAACGAGCTTATGGACGAGATGAAGGGAGGGCGCGCGGGAATGGCCGTTGTGGTCGACGAATACGGGGGGTCAGTCGGAATCATAACCCTCGAGGACATAATTGAAGAGGTCGTGGGGGAAATAGAGGATGAGTACGACACTGGCGAGACCCCGTGGAGAAAGCTCGGCGTCGGACAGTATCTAATAGATCCCACCGTTGAGATAGAGCGGCTTAACGATGGCCTCGGGCTCGCCATTCCGGAAGGCGAGGATTACGAGACGCTTGGGGGATTCCTTCTTTACAAATATGGATCGATTCCCGCTCCCGGAACCGTGATAGTTCTCGGAAGAAAAACTTTCACGGTGGTCTCTTCAACCGCAAGGATGATAAACGAGGTTCACCTGCGGACTGGGAAATAACTTCCTTATGCCGGTTTCGGTAAAATAATCTCGGAGAGTATCGACATTGAAAGGGAAAAGCTTTTCCAAAGACAGTTTTGTCTCTTGTGCCGCTTTTGCCCCGCGGAGGGTTCTGATTGAGCGCCGGTAACGCAAGGGTGTGTTTCGTTATACCCACGTACAACGAGGCTCTTAACATCACTTCACTGCTCAAGCGGCTTACGCAGATCTACGGTGACGCGGATACGGCGTTTCTTGTCGTTGACGACCACAGTCCCGACGGCACCGCACGCTTGGTTCGGGAGGTTGCCGACGGGACAGACGGACGGGTTCATCTGCTTGAGGGAAAGCGGCGCGGCCTGGGGGACGCCTACGTACGCGGAATCACCCACGCGATGGATGTTCTCGACGCCGACGTCGTGGTGCAGATGGATGCCGACTTTTCACACGACCCGGTTGACGCTGAAAGGCTTCTTGGGCGCATCGCTGACGGCGCCGACGTGGCCATCGGGAGCCGCTACGTTACGGGAGGCTCCCTTGATGAGCGCTGGAACCTGAGGCGGCGGTTGCTATCGCAGTGGGGGAACCGGCTGGCCAAGTGGGTCGGGGGCTTGAGGGGAGTTTCCGACTGCACCGCGGGATTTAAGGCCATAAGGACCGAGAAGCTCAGGGAGGCGAGGCTGCAGGATGTCCAGGCGAAGGGGTACGTGTTTCAGGTCGAGCTTCTACATCGTCTGATTCGCTGCGGGGCGCGTGTGGTCGAGGAGCCTATTCATTTCCGCGACCGTGAGCGCGGAGAAACGAAGCTGGGCGTGGCGAACATGCTGGAGTTTCTGCTCAGCATCTTCTGGATTCGCCTGAGAAGCCATCTAACATTTCTTAAGTTCTCCGTGACCGGCCTTTGCGGAACAATGATCAACTTGGTTTCTTTTTACCTGATGCTCAGGCTTGGTATTCACAAGTTTGTCGCTTCGCCCGTGGCGATAATGCTCTCTATTTTCTCGAACTTCATGATGAATAATTACTGGACTTTTGGCGACCGCATCATGATCGGGCGGGAGTCAGTAAGAGGGGTTAAGTTCCTCGCAGTTTCCCTGATGACCCTTTTGCTCAGCTACTCGGTTTTTGTTGCCCTCTCGATTTTGTTTCCCCGGGCCTTCCCCGTGTTGCTCCAGGCGCTCGGGATCGCTCCGGGTGCGTTGCTTAACTACTACCTGAACTCCCGCTGGACGTTTCGCGGGGCGGACCGTGAAAGATAGGTACAAGTTTCGGGCTTGAGCAATACGAAGAGACGAAGAGGTATCTGCAGCGTGCCGGGGAACTTGCCCCGTCGCAGAGGTGAGAAACGAGATGCCCGGGTCAGTGAAGAGGCTTCTCTCGCAGAAGTTCCCTTGCTATCAGTTTTCTGTATGATTCAACGGGCTGGATCCCGTGTATCCTGAGTTCTCCAAGGTAAAGGGTAGGGACGCCGAGGACCATGTTTTCCCGGGCGCTTTCCATGTTCTTTTCTATTTTCTCTGAAAAGCTTCTTTTCCGAAGAGACTCCGAGAGCTCCTCGGGACAAAGCCCCGCCCTCTCGCCCGCCTCGAGAACGGTTTCGAGAAGTCCTATGTTCTTCCCCTCCCTGAAATAGGCGGTGTAGCAGGCCTTGTGAAACTCCATGAACCTGTTTTTCTCCTTAGCAAACTCCGCTCCTTCAAGACAGAGCCTCGAGTTGGTTACGAATCCCGGGAGCTTTATCTCCACTCCTGCCTCGGCGGCCACGTTCTCGAGGGTTTCCGAGATGCGGATGGTTCTCTCCGTTTTTTTCCGTCTTTTTCCCTCGGCCGGGTATTCGGGGTGAATCTCAAAGCCGAGCCACTCCGCTTCGAGGTCGAACTCCCTTGCGAGGTCAAGCACTCTCTCGGTGGCCAGGAAGCAGAAAGGGCAGATGTAGTCGTAGTAGAGAAAAATCTTCACGTTCTTGTTAAGAGTACACGAGTGCGTTTTTTTCGAAAAGAAAAGATTTCCTTATAGGGTCAGGTCTTTTTATTCTACAGCAGTCCGTTTTACCCAGAACAGGCGGGATTACGCATGTAAACTGATTTCCACCTTAAGCCAGGGTATCGAGCGGCTCCGGGAAAAAGCAGCCGCGCGCATCAGATCTCGAGCTTCGCGGTCAGGAACAATGTGCGCCCTAGGATCGAATCCAGATACAGTATGTGTTCTTCATCGGGATCAGGGCGGGACTGGCCCTCGTTCCCTATATTCAGAACGCCCCCCGTGAGTTCGAACCAGTTAAAGCCAAAAGCGTTTCTCCAGCTAAGCGCGATATCGTGCCCTACCCACCTTCTGAAGCTTTTTGTATCGGTTTCGTTCCGGAAGGACGTAACCGCGTGAGTGTTCCACTGCATTGTCAGGTCGTTGCGGTCCGCGCGGAGCAGAACGTGAATACGGTTGCGCGGAATATCTCCGGGCTGTGTCTCCACTCCTACGCGCCTCTCGTAATTCGTTATCCTGATCCAGTTGGCATTGAGCATGAAATTCGCCAGGTCGGTTTTCAAGTCGCCGCCGAGCCGAGCCGTGAACCCGTCCATGTCAGTCTCTCCGCTGTTGGTCAGCGGGTTGCGGATTTCCGTTAATCGACCGTCGGAACGTGTCACGCTCAGTCCCGGATACTCGTTAAGCCTCCCGCTTCTTTCCAGGCTGATGACGAACTGCGTGTTCAGCGTGGTGGGCGTTTCCTGGAGGCGGAGGCGGAACCAGTCAAAGTCGGCTGAAAAGGGACCCCAGCCCGCGGAGACACCGGCGCCAAGGCTTTCGGCCTCGTCAGGTTCCAGTTCCGGGTTACCGCTTGTGACCACCCGCACCTGATCTCTGGGACAATCGGGAGTCGGCGTATCAGCGTCGCAGACATACGGGTAATAAACAAATTCCTCTGCATGTAGGGTTGAAAAGCCGGGAGCTCGCGCTCCCCCGCTCCATGATGCGCGCAACGCAATATTGGGGATTACGCGGTAAAGCGTCGCTACCCTGTGCGAAAACGCTCCCCCGACATCGTCAAAATCATCATGGCGAAGGGCAACCGACACATCCACTGCATTCCCCAAGGGCACCAGAATATCGCCGAAAGCTGACAGGCGACGACGATCGGCCATCAACGAGAACGGAGAGCTCCCCAGGACATCATCCGCGTTAACCGGCTCACCGCTGAGATTAAAATATTCCTCGGAAGAGCTTACGTCTTTTTTGGCGACCTGCAGACCGGCGCTCCAGCGAAGCTTGTTGCCCATAAGCTCAAGCAACGGGCCGTCAAGCGCCACTCCCGCCTCAACATAGTCGGTTTTGTATTTCAGTTGGCTACGCACGCTGCTTTCACTGATCGCGGCCCTATGCCCTTCGGCTTCGGAAAGCGGATTCTGGATGTCGTAATCTCCGCTCTGAATAGCGGCGTTTATTATGGGTTCATTAATGAACGTGTGGCCACTTTCGGCATAGTCGTAGCGATTGTAGTGAATATAGCCGTCATATCTTATGCTGTCTTTAATCTCCCCCCGCAGCCCCAGCGCAATATCATATTCTTCAAGGTCAGAATCCCATTGGCGGTTGCCGTGCCCCAGGAAACGGTGGCCGACCGTGATGCTCTCGGGGAAGTTGCTCTCGTCAAGACCTTCAAAGTTTCCACTTTCAATCAGGCTGTTTCTCAGCATCTCGTCCGGCGCAACGGAGAAAACGTTCGGCTCCGGCGCATACAGGAGCCTCAGTTCTTCCTTGGTCACGCGTCCCTCAATATATATATCGGCCGCATCGCCTACCGGATAACTGAAATTCATAAACGCGCTGTCGTCCCGCCTGCGCAGCAGGTGCCAAGCGATATCCGCATAGGCAAACCCGCAGACGGTACCGAAAAATCCGCCCGGAGGATCCGTGAGTTCTCCCGTGTACACGCTTTCATCGCAGTCGCCCAGGGGACCGGATACCTTTCCTCCGTCATCTTTTACCAAAAAAACCGTGTTGCCTAGGGACGACACTCCTTCGGTATCGACGAAGGAACCCCCGGCTTGATATCTGGCGCGGCTGTAATCGCGGTCGATATCGCGCACCTCGTCCCGTCGGAAGATATCCACGCCGACAGTAAGATTTCCCTCTCCCACGCTTGTGCCCCAGAGAACGCCTAAGTTTTCGGAATCGGCGCCCTCACCGCGGGGACGCCCGGCGTTCAGCTGGATGTCAAGACCTTCATAGTCTTTCTTGAAAACGATATTTATGGTGCCGCCGATAGCTTCCCCGCCATGCAGGGCGCTTGTGCTGTCATTGAAGATTTCAATACGTTCGACGGCCGAAATCGGAATCATGTCCGTGTCAACCCCCGAGCCTGAGACGCGCCGCCCGTTGACCAGGATCAGAACGCGGCCTCCTCCGAGAACGAGCGGCCTTTCAAGACCGAAACTGTTAAAAGCCGACCGACCCAGCAGGTCAGTTATCCTTTTTGTGCCTGAGAGCTCAATGTCCCTGCGGGTGATAACTTTCACGGGGTGCAGGCTGCCGGATATCGCTTCGGAATACGGACGATTGCCGACAAGGCTCCCTTCCGCCGCAGCTGCATCCCAGGCCATAGAGTGGCCCGTCGCTAGGACAAGCAGCGCGAGAATAATATTCCAGGGTGCAACTTGGTTAATTGCCTCACGAAAATTATGAATCATTTTTTGTTACTCCTTTTTGCCGTTTGAACTTCAGGAACCCTTCTGTAACGAGGTTTCTATATCCTTGACCGGGCGTGCAGACACCCATTTCCCTCAAATCGTCGCAAAACCAAGGGACTTTGTAAAATCCCGGCATTCACGAATCTGAATTATGGAAATTATTTTATCTCAATTTCGTTTTTAACACCAACTAGGTATTATCAATTTGGCAAAAAATTAAAATCTGTGTTTAACTGGAACTTGTATCTTAACTGGCAAAAAGAGAGGGATTTTAAGTCATGAAAAAAGTCGCGTCAGTCACCCTGTTTTTCTTCTG